>OGXC01000053.1_pt1 | contig 90731 bp, 91 predicted proteins | sample 1576201 | NCBI WGS metagenome assembly OGXC01 (sample SAMEA3541562, study PRJEB24748) | human gut metagenome | biome: human gut; feature: human-associated habitat; material: faeces | place: China | collected 2012 | reverse complement strand
TTCATAACCTTTTTGTAGCTTATTCCATAATATTTTAGGTACATTATTTTTTTCAGCTTTTTCTACTGAAAACTTCCTATCACGCTTAAAATATAAACTATATCCTATACAAGGTGATGAATGATCAACTTCTAATGTTGTAAGCTTTATTTCACCACATTTTTCAACAACTTCAAGATTATCATCATTAACCTTAAAATTAATTTCCCTAGGGTTTTCTATTATATTTAAATCATATGTAAGATATTTTGCTATAACAGTAAGTCCTTTAACTACTTCTGTTATTCCTTCTGGTCCAATTATAGTTAACGGTTTTTCTCTTCCGCTATTTGCTATAGTTGATAAAAGTCCTGTTAAACCAATAATATGATCACCATGACAATGTGTTATACAAATTACATCTATGGATTTAACCCCCCATCCAATCATTCTCATAGATACTTGAGTTCCTTCCCCACAATCTATTAGAATTTTTCTTCCTTTAAAATTTAAAAGTGTTGCAGATAAATTTCTATAGGGCATTGGCATATTTCCACCACAGCCCAATAAACATAAATCAACCATACTCCCACCAACTTTCTATATTATGCATTTAATTTAAAGGTACAATTAGGATAATTTTTACATCCTTTAAACTTTCCATACTTACTTTTTTTCTTTTTAAGCTTTCCTCCACATCTTGGACACCTATTTTTTTTCAGTTTTTTCTCTGCATTTTTTACTGTTCTTTTAACATTTTTAACATGAGCCTTTCTTTCTTTAAATGAATTAACATTTAACTCTTCTAATTTCTTAAATATTCTTTCTACTTCTTCAATTGTATACTCTTTAGTTTTATATGATTTTATTATCTTATTTACTTTATTAATATATGTAACATCAGTAACTGCATTTACATTTAACCTTGCTCTTTTACTAAATAAAATAATAGATTTTATCTTTTTGTATCTTATTTCAGGAATTAAATCTTTTATTGCCTTTATATGACCATTATTTTGTTTTATAGGATTTCTTAAATTTTCATTTTTATTTATTAGTATTTGACTCCAGTTTTCATCATATTCATTTCCTTTTATTATTCCCTTATAATTTTTTGTTTCTATAACAAAAACTCCATATATAGATATAACAACATGATCTATTTGTGTACTACCATTTGCAGTTTTTAGCAATACATTATTTAGCACCTTATATTTTCGTTTATTTAATTTTCTTAATCTTTTACTTACTTGTTTTTCTCCAATATATCCTTTTATCTTAGCTTTATATACCCTTATAAAAACAAATGAAATAACCACTATTCCTATTATTATTTTCATATTATCACCTAAAATATCTTTATTGAGATATAATATTTACTTAAAAAAGCCCCAAATAATAAATTTGGAGCTCCTACATTATTTTAAAAGCTATTTAATTATATCTTCTTTTATTTTTTTCTTTTGCAAATTTTCTAGCATTTTTTATTCCACCAACACTTGCAAACATATTATTAATTTTTTCTTTTTCTAATTTTCTACCTTTTAATTCTGAATATTTTAATTCTTTTTGAATCTTCTTATAGCTTTCAAATCTATTTATATCAATTATTCCATCTTCTATTGCTTTTCTTACAGCACATCCTGGTTCACTTTCATGCTTACAATCTGAAAATTTACACTGTGCTGCTATTTCATCAATATCAGAAAAAGATTTATCTACATCTCCAGTAATAAGTTGCAACTCTCTCATTCCAGGTGTATCAATAACTACGCCTCCATTAGGTAGTACTAAAAGCTCCCTATGAGTTGTAGTATGTCTTCCTTTATCATCATTTCTTAAACCATTTGTAAGAAGAATTTCTTCTCCCATTAGTTTATTTATAAGAGTTGACTTTCCTATACCTGATGAACCTATGAATGCTACTGTTTTATTATTACCTATATAATTCTTAATTTCTTCATAGCCTTCACCATTTATAGAGCTTGTTACTAATACATCAATTCCAAATGCAACGGCTTCTACCTCTAATTGCTTTTCTAAAACATTATCACAAAGGTCAGCTTTTGTTAATACTATTACAGGTGTTGCCATACTATCCCAAGCAACTGATATATATCTTTCTAATCTTCTAATATTAAAGTCATTATTAAGTGCCATACATATAAACACAATATCTATATTTGCAGCCACTATTTGAATATCTCTTCTATTTCCAGCAACTTTTCTTTCAAAAGCACTTTTTCTTCTTAATACATGATGAATTATAGCATTTCCATTACTATCATTTAATCTATCTACCATAACCCAATCTCCTACAGCTGGAAAACTTTCTGTGCCTAATGCTTCATGCTTAAATTTACCTGAAACTTCTGCTAAAGCCTCTCCCTCTTCTGTAATAATTTTATATTTATCTTTATGCTGAACAGATACCCTTGCTAAAAATAAATTATCTTCATACATTGTTGCTTCAATTTCAAATCTTTCAGTTAGTCCAATATTATTTAAATTTGTTTTTTCCAATTTTCTTTCCTCCGAAATGCACTTAAAGTTTAAATTAATTTCAACTAAACCCTTAGTGAGGAGGTATCAAAAGTTTCATTACAATTCTGTAAGGCTAATTAATACCCACCTCACTAATTAATACACTATCCATTTCAATGCTTATTATTTTCATCATAATACATCACTCCTTTTACGAAATTAAAGGTATGAGAACCTAATTCTCATACCTAGTTTATCATTATTTTTTTAATATATCTACTATTAATTTCCTAATTTTAATTACCCTTTTACACTAATATACAATTAAATTTCACTTTATATATTTATGCATAATAAATTTAGTTTCAAGCTTCTCTCCTACTTTAAAAGAATGTTTACCAATTTCTTTAAATCCATTCCTTTCATAAAATGAAATTTCTCTATCATTTCTTTCACATATACCAAGCCATATAAATTCTTTACTATCATTTCTTGCAACTTTAATTACTTGTTCAATAAATTCCTCGACTATATCCTTACCTTGATAATCCTTTAATATATATATCTTTTCTATTTCCATTGATCTTGGATTCTTAATATCTTTTTGCGCTTTATATTTGTTTAATTTTACATATCCACCTAACATGTCATCTATATACATGAAATAAACTCCAGAGTTTTCATTTATTATTTCACGACTTAGCTTTTCAACACTAAAGCTTTTATCAATATATTTTGCCATATTTACCGGTGTATTATCTTGACCATATGTATCTACATAATTAATTATTGATAATTCTTTAAGTGTAAATAAATCATTTAATGTACACTTTTTTAAAGCAACTTTCATTACGTTATCCTCCCTTAAATTCCTCACTCTTATTCCTCTATTGTATTTTCATAATAATATATCAACAACCTATCCACTTATTAATTACACTATTATTTATTTTGTTTTTCATTCCATTCTTCTTTTAAAATTCCATAGAAAAGTTCATCATGATATTCATCTTTATAACCAACAACCTTTCTATTTTTAATAGCATGTCCCTCTCTTCTCATTCCTATATTTTCCATAACACGATAAGAACCATAATTTTCTGCATCACAAGTAGCATATAATCTATGCAATTTTAATTCCTCAAATGCAAATCGAACTAATTCTTTGCCTGCTTCGGTCATATACCCCTTCTTCCAATAATTCTTATGTAAAACCCATCCTAGCATTGCTTCATCTAATGTATCATTTAAATAAATACCACATCCCCCTATTACATTTCCTGTATCCTTTAAAGTCACTGCAAAATCGTATTGTTTTCTAGGATTTTTATTAGCATTTTCTATACATTCTACTAAAAATTCAACTGTATCATCTTCTGAATTAGGTCCCCATATCATATACTTAATATTTTCTATATCAGAAGCATAAGCATGCACCGCAGCGAAATCATTTTCATTAAATTCCCTTAATATTAATCTATCAGTTGTCAACTTTATTTCTCTTTCATCATTAATTCCCATATCCTATTCCCTTCCCATATTTCAATAATTTTTAACTAATCATTACCAATTATTATAACATATATTTAATCACTTTTCCATTATATGTATTTCAAAGAGGTTATTGTAATTTTTTATTACAATAACCTCTAAAGTAATTAATATCTATAAAACAAATTCTAACTGACAATCATAAGGTTCTTTTGAAACAATTTTTTCATTATATTCTTCAGCTTCAACACATCCCATTACTTTGTAAAATGCTTGTGATTCCTCTGAAGAATGTGCCGAAATATATAGTTTTTTTGCACCAAGTAGTTTTGCTTCTTGAATAGCAATTATGAAAAGTTCTTTACCTATACCTCTGCCACGACTTTTATAAGAAACGTGAATAGATGATAATTGTACATATTCTTTATGTGCTCCAAAGAATTCACTTTCTATAGAAAAAAATCCTATTAAACTTTCCCTATCAAATGCGCCTATAACAACTCCATTTGTTCTTATAGTATTTTTTAAACATTTTACTAAAAATTTATATTCTTCTTTACCCCATTGTTCTATAAATGGAACATCTTCTAATTCCCACTTATCTCCATGTTTTCTCCAACATCTTTTTACCTCTTGATATCTATTAAACTTTGAAAATAATTCTTCGTTTATTTCTTCTTCTTTTAACTTTTTATAAATAATCTTATCCATTTTACATCCTCTTCTCATGCTTTATTTAATAAATTTCTAAGGCATCATCTGGTAACTCTTTTATATGTTTAATAAAATTAAAACTTCTTTGTGCTTCATCATAATTATACTCATATCCTAATTGTTTAGATACACTATAAGCAACCTCTTCAAATAACTCACAAGTTATAAAAAGCGCTGTCCATGATGAATTATAATCACTCATATTAAAAGTACTCATTAATTTATCCCATAATTCTTTATCTATATATTCTTTAAGAAACTTATTAGATTTTCCAATACTAACTTTAAAATTTGTCTCTATTCCAACCTTCCACTTAATCATAGTTATTAATCCATCTCTTACATAGTTATTCATAACACCTATTGAATAGAGAATTTCTTTTCTCCATAATCCTTTTGCACAATATGGTGCTACCCACCAAAAATTATTACATTCACTAAAGTATTCTTCATAACTAGGTTTTTTAATCCAGTAATCTTCATCACTAGCAGGCTTAACTTCTGGTAAAATATTATCTTTATCTAATAATTGAACTACTAATTTATCTTTGTTATATTCCTCAGTTAACATATTAATTGGTTGCAGATGCAAATCTATTCTATTTCCATCTGTAAATTGCATCAAATAAGTATATCCATTATTAAAGTCAATATTAATTCCTTGCATTTTATCCAATTTATCTGGTTCTTGAAAAATAATTGGTTCTCCAAAATTACTTGTCCATTTTTTATCTTCTATAAAAGTTTTAGTTTCTGTTACCACATATACAATATCATAATCTTGAAATATATCTTTTTTTATATTAGGATTAGCTCTTGAGCCATTCATATATACAGCTCTAATTCTTTCATCTCGTTTAGCTATATCTAAAATCAAATCATACATTTCCTTTTCACTTCTCATAAACTTCTCCTTATATAACTCAATAGTAATTACTATTTAATTTTAATCTTGGTAAGTGATAATATGTTGGATTTCATTTTTTAAATCTTTTAATTTTTCTCTAAAAAATGTTGGATATGCTCTATACTCATTTAATTTATCTATAGGTAACCAATACATATTTTCTTTTACCCCTTGAGTATAACTATTGCTATTTAATTCTTGAGTCCCTCTCGGTTTCATTAAGAAATATAAGGCTATCTCATGACATTCCCTTCCTTCTAAAGTACCATCTCCATCAAAGAAATTTTCATGTATAAATGCTAATCTTTCTACTTCATACTCAACACCAGTTTCTTCTAACACTTCACGCTTTACAGCTTCTTCTGCAGATTCTCCAATATGAACTCCACCACCAATAGAATAATAATAACTTTCTCTTTCATTTCCAGCAAAAAGAACATGTCCATTTTCTATAATAATTGCCGCTGCACGATATCTAAACCATTTATTTCTCTTTGTAAATCCACAATCATACTCCATTTATACTCACCTCACCCTTTAAAATATAAATACTAATATTATTATACCATTGCTTATTCTCAAATAATCAGTCTCATTTTTAATTTCTGAATTCTTACAAACCTCAATTTATTTAATTTATTATTAATTCTAATAAAAAACGTATTACTAAACTAATATTAATTTAGTAATACGCCTTTAAACTATATATTATTTTCTAATATATTTTTAAATACTTTATTATGCTCTATATCTTTACTTAAACTTTGAATAACTCTTATTATTTCATCTTCAGTTATTGCCTTTTTTGAATTTAAAGCAATTCCTATTACATAAGCCTTTATTATCTTATAACTATTAATTAATACATTTATACTTAAGTTTAAGCTTTCACCTTTATTAAATGGAATTAAGTCCTTAAAAATTTGATTAACTAAATAATTTTCTAAAATATATGAGTATTCTTTAAGTCCTATAAAACCATCTTGATTTTCACTTATATATTTGCTTAAATCATCATATTTTGAAATACCCTCTTTATATTCTACTACACATTCTTTAAGCCTTATTCCCTTTATATTATTAATAAGTTTTTCATCTATAAGGCTTAAATAAAATTCATTACTTTCATTAAAAGGACTTCCTTTTAACTCTTCTAAATTTACATTATCCTCACTAAAATCTTCTAAAAGCTCCTCTATACTTTCAAAGTCATTTTTCTTATAAAACTCTTGGATTATATTATAAAAATTCTTTAATATATTTAATCTTTCTTCTATAGTAAAATTTCTATTTTGAATTATATTTATTGAATTAACTCTTATATCCCAAAAATATTGAAGTAAACTATCGCTATCTTCAAAGGCTTCTGTATCTATTATCCTTCTAATTTCAATAGCACTTTCATCTATTTTTTCTTCACACTCAATAAACTCCATTTTTTCTTTATTTAAAAATGCAATTTTACATGCTTCTTCACATGATGGTAAAGCCGATTTTTCGTATACATCATCTATAATATTATATACTCGCGGAAACCTCTTACAAGTTATACAAAGATTTTCTTCACCTATTCCTCCATGAATATCACATAGTAAATTATCATTTAAAAATGGACATCTATTTTCTTCTTTTAAAATCATAAACCCTTTATTAAAATAATCGCCACTATTTTTATTTTCTCTAAATTTACCCTTAACTAACTCTTTAAGCTCTCCAGTACAATTACTATACTTTTTATATGTATCTTCATCTATATTTATATCCCATCCTGCACAACATGTATCTACACATTCTGATCCAATACATTTAAAAGTTAACATATATTTTGGCATAAACATATTTGCTTTCATTTTTTACTCCAATCATTTATATTTATATTTATATTTCCTATTAATAATACATCAAAATTTATATTATGTAACTAAAATTAGCTTGTAATATATTTAAAAAAAGTAAAATACATTTGAGAATTTCATCTCAATTGTATTTTACTTTATTAAAAATTAGCTACATTTCTGTTCCTCAATTCTTTCAACTATTATTTCTTTTACCCTTCTCTCCTCAATTTTAGAAATAGAAATACTTAAATCTCTATATACAAAACTTTCTCCAACCTTAGGTAAATATCCAAATTCTTTTATAACCCATCCGTTAACAGTTTGTACTTCAAAATCATCTACTTCTTCCTTCATATTAAATTCTTCAAAAAAATCCCCTAATGAAACACTGCATATAACCGAATACTTATCTTCATCTATCTTTTTAAAATATTCTACAACTTCATCATGCTCATCCCATATTTCACCTACTAGTTCCTCTAATACATCCTCAAGTGTTATAATTCCCATGGTTCCACCAAATTCATCTATAACTACAGCCATATGATTTTTAAGATATTGAAACTTCTTTAAAAGTTCTGAAATCTTAGTATTTGAAGTCACATATAATATTGGTTTTATAATACTATCAATATTAACTTTTTTATCATCTAGTGCATCATAAAAATCTTTTTCATGAATCACACCAATTATATTATCTATATTATTTTCATAAACAGGAATTCTTGAAAATTTATTTTCTTTAAAAACCCTTCTTACATCCTCTATTGTAGCTTCTTTAGATATTGAAATTAAATCAACCCTTGAGGTTAGTATTTGATCTGCATCTAAATCATTAAATTCTATAGCTGAACGTATAAGCTTACTCTCATGTTCATCTATTCCACCTTTAATTTCAGCTTCTTCTACAATAGTCAATAATTCTTCTTCAACTTCTATTGGAATTTCTTCAACTTTTATTACCTTAGAAATAGTCTTTTTCCATAACCCAAACACAAAATTTAGTGGGGTAAATATAATAAGCAATACTTTTAATATTGGTGTAGAAAACATTGCAAATTTTTCAGGACTCTCCTTTGATAAGCTTTTAGGAGATATTTCCCCAAATATTAATACAACTATAGTCATAACGATTGTTGAAATTGTTACACCTGCATCCCCATAATATTTAGTAAAAACTATAGTAGCTATTGATGCTGATGCTATATTCACTATATTATTACCTATTAATATGGTTGAAAGTATGCTATCAAACTTTTTAGCGAGATTTAATGTACTTTCGGCTCTTTTACTTCCATTTACAGCTAAGTTCTTTAGCTTAATTTTATTTAAGCTAGAAAAAGCTGTTTCTGTAGCTGAAAAGTAAGCTGACATAATAATAAGAATAGCAATAACAACAATCAATATCAGGGCATTATCATCCATTTTAATATCACTCCATTTTTATAAATATTTTAGTTTACTAACAATATATGTAGAATCAATTAAAATATTATATAAATTAAGTTCATTAATTTTAAATATAATAAAAAAATAAAAACAGATGAATTTAATGCAATTCATCTGCTTTTATTTCTACTATCTTTTAAATGTTACTTCTTTTTCTTCATTTACAGTTATAAATGACTTGCTTGGTATAGTCTTTGCTATAACTCTACCTTCTCTTATTGAATATAAAACCTCTGCTCTTCTTCTAACAGCATCATAACCACTTTCAGAATTTAGTAATATTAAATTCCCTGGTTTACCTATTTCTATTCCATATATATCTTCAATATTTAATGTTCTTGCACTATTAGTAGATATAAACTTTAATGATTCATTTATATCATCATAGCCCATCATTTGGCATACATGTAACCCAAAATGAACTACTTCTATCATATTACCAGTTCCCATTGGATACCATGGATCAAAAATATCATCATGTCCAAAAGAAACATTTATTCCTGCTTCGTTTAATTCCTTAACTCTTGTTATACCTCTTCTCTTAGGATATGTATCAAATCTTCCTTGAAGATGAGTATTTACTAAAGGATTTGAAACAAAGTTTATTCCAGACATTTTTAATAACCTAAATAACTTATATGTATATGCATCATTGTACGATCCCATTGCTGTAGTATGACTAGCTGTTACCTTATTTTTAAGGCCTGTTTCTAAAGCTCTTGCTGCTACTACTTCTAAAAATCTTGATTGCTCATCATCTATTTCATCACAATGAACATCTACTAATACATTGTATTTTTTAGCTAATTCAAATATTTTATTTATAGATTCTACACCATACTCTCTTGTAAATTCAAAGTGAGGTATAGCCCCTATTACGTCAGCCCCTAACTTTATAGCTTCTTCTATTAATTGAATACCATTAGGATAAGAAAGAATTCCTTCTTGTGGGAAAGCTACTATTTGTAATGTAACATAATCTTTAATTTCTTCCCTTACTTCTATCATTGCTTTTAAAGCAATTAAACTCTCATCAGTAACATCAACATGAGTTCTTATAAATTGAATTCCATTAGCAACTTGCCATTCTATAGCTTTTTTAGCTCTAGTTTTAACATCTTCTTTAGTTAAGAATTCTTTTCTTTGAGACCATCTTTCTATTCCTTCAAAAAGTGTTCCACTTTTATTCCATTCTGGTTCTCCAGCTGTTAAAGTAGTATCTAAATGTATATGTGGTTCTATAAAAGGAGCAGAAGCTAATGCTCCATTTCCTTCTATAATTTCTTCATCATTTACAACATCTAAATCTTCTGCTATTTCAGTAAACTTTCCATCAACTATTCTTATGTCAAATAATCCTTCTCTATCTAAAAGTCTTACTTTTTTAATTAACATATTATCATCACCTTATTTTTCAGTTATTTTTGTTCCTATTACGTAAACTATCATTGTTGTTAAAATTGCATTTAATGCTATAACTCCAACTGTTACAACATTTGCAACTATAAATCCTACTAAGAAAGCTATTATTGCTATCCAGTTTACATTTTTAAACTTTGCATTTTCAATATTATCATATTTTCTTTTCTTTATAAAGAAATAATCTGCTATTATTATTCCACCAACTGGAGGTAACATTGAGTTTAAGAAAGTTAAGAATGCTGTAAAGTTATTATTTAACCATATTGATCCTACTGTTCCTATAAGTCCTCCTATGATTACCATTTGTTTTTTAGGCAACTTAGTTATGTTTGATAATCCAAGTCCAGATGTATAAATTGCATTATCATTAGTTGTCCAAATATTTAATCCTAAAACTAATATTGCTGGTATTACTAAACCTTGTGAGAACATTACATCTGCTATATCAGAATTTCCTGTAACCATTGCACCTACTGCTCCAAATAAGAACATTAAAGAATTTCCTATAAAGAATGCTACTACTGTTGTTCCAACTGCTACTTTTTTATTTTTTGAGAATCTAGCAAAGTCAGGTGTTGCTGTTCCTCCGCTTATAAATGAACCAACACATAAAGTTACCGCTGTTACCATTGCCATTTTACTAGTTGGCTCTATATTCATTAACCCTTGTACTCCACCTACTGAATTAGTTGCCATCACTGCTGATGTACTTCCTAATATAGCTATTGCTGGTACTGCTATTGCACTTAATATTGTTAAAGACTTCATTCCAAAATAAGCTGTTGCTGTCATTAATAATCCTGTTACTGCTACTAATAAATATAAATTTATATTAAATCTATTTGCTACTGGTATTGCAAACATTGCTATTCCAACACCAAACCATCCAATTTGTGTAATACTAGTTATAAATGATGCAAGATATGAACCCTTTTCTCCAAATGAATACCTAGCAAGTAAATGCATCGAAAGTCCTGTATCTGCTCCTATATATGCTAACAATCCTGTATAACAAGCTAATATTAAATTTCCTAATAATACTGCTATGAAGAACTCTTTTAATGTTAAGCCTGTCCCTAGATTTCCACCTGTTAACATACTAGCCGAGAAAAATGTAAATCCAAGCATTACTACAAACATTGAAAGAAATCCTTTCTTATCTTTGCTATGCACATGACCTAATGCGTAATCATGGTCCTCCTTATTTACATTGCTATCCATTTTTAATTTTACTTCCATTTTTAAATCTCCTTAAACATAAAATTTAAAAACCAGTGCCTAAGGTATAAAAAAACGACCTTTCTTTTTATAGAAAGGTCGTTACTACTTAAAATTAAACATGGTATAAATATATTAATTTAATTTATTTTTATCATATTTAAAGCTTTATCTGTCGTACAATATCCGACCTTTTTAATCTCTCTGGATTAATTTTAAAGGACTAGTTTTTCTTGAAATCATTATATACTCAATTGTCGAAAATAGTCAACACTTTTTTATATAATTATAAAAAATATCCCCAAGGTTAATCTTAATATTAAAGTAACCTTGGAGATTATTGTATTTTTATAAATTTTCTATTTCTTTCATTAATTCTTCAATAAGGTCCTCTTCTTTAACTTTTTTAATTATTTCACCTTTTTTGAAAATTAATCCTTCACCTTTTCCACCTGCAATACCAATATCAGCTTCTCTTGCTTCCCCTGGGCCATTTACAACACAGCCCATAACTGCAACCTTAATATTTTTATTACAGTTTTCAAGTCTTTTTTCTACTTCTTCTGCAATTTTTATAAGGTTTATTTGAGTTCTTCCGCAAGTTGGACAGGATACAAAAGTCATTCCTTGCTTTCTTAAACCTAAGGCAACTAACATTTCCTTTGCTACTTTAATTTCTTCTATTGGATCACTAGTTAATGATACTCTTATAGTATCTCCTATCCCTTCTGCTAATAATGTTCCTATTCCAAGTGTAGACTTAATAGTTCCTCTAAAAACAGTACCTGACTCCGTAACCCCTAAATGAAGAGGATAGTTACACTTTGTGCTCATTAATCTATATGCTTCTATCATCATAGGAACATCAGAAGATTTAATTGATATTACTATATCATGAAAATCTAATTCTTCTAATATCTTTACATGTCTTAATGCAGATTCAACAAGACCTTTTGCTGTAGGTTTTCCATCTCTTTCTAAAATATCCTTTTCTAAAGAACCTGAGTTAACTCCAATTCTTATTGGAATATTTTTAGCTTTACATGCTTCTGTAACAGCCTTTACTCTTTCAACATTACCAATATTACCTGGATTAATTCTAATTGCACTAATTCCATTTTCAACACACTTTAAAGCTAATTTATAATCAAAGTGTATATCTGCTACTACAGGCATTGGTGATCCTGCACATATATCTTTAATTGCTTCTGCAGCAATCATATCTGGTACAGCACATCTTATTATTTCGCATCCGGCAACATGTAATTCTCTTATTTGATTTAATGTTGCTTCTACATCTCTTGTATCTGTATTAGTCATAGATTGAATTGAAACTGGTGCATCTCCTCCAACATAAACAGATCCAACCTTAACTTTTCTTGTAATTTTTCTTTCCATTTTTCCTCGCTCCTATAAACTAATAGGGAATAATATATCTTTTAATGTTACTACAATCATAAAGCCTATTAATATCATAAACCCTACATAGTTTGCTGCTCCAACAACTTTATCTGGAACTTTTCTTCTTGTTATTAGCTCTATTAATAATATTACAGTCCATCCACCATCAAGTGCAGGGAAAGGTAATAAATTAAACACAGCTAAGTTAATACTAATGAATCCTAAGAAATATGTCAATGTCATTAATCCATTTTTAGCTGCTTGCCCTGACATTTTAATTATAGTTACCGGTCCACCAACATCTGTTTTAAAGTTTATATTTCCAGTAACCATCATCTTAAGACTCTTAAATGTTTGTGTTACTAATGAAATTGTCTCATTAAATGACTCTCTTATAGATTCAAGTATTGTTGGATTTTCTACAGGTGTATAGTGAAATCCTATTTGATACATTTGTGTTCCATCTTGTTCAATTAATCTTGGAGTAACTGTAATGTTTTCCTTTTCTCCATTTCTATCTACTACTAAATCTACAGAATCTCCCTTAGAAAGTTGAATACCCATTGATACATCTGTAGTCGTAAATACTCTGGCCCCATCTATTGTTAATATTTTATCTCCTACTTGTAAACCTGATTCAATTGCAGGAGTATCTGGCTCTAATTTACTTATTGTAGTTTCTGTATATCCTCTATTACTAATTATTATAGAAAATGCTATAATTGCAAAAATAATATTCATTGTAGCACCAGCTAATATAACTGTAATTCGTCTTAATGGTGATTTAGAAGAAAAGCTTCTTTCATCTTCAACGTCTTCCTCTTCACCAAGCATCTTAACATATCCACCTATAGGAAATAGTCTTAATGAATATTGAGTCTCCTTTCCCTTTTTAGAGAAAACCTCAGGTCCCATTCCTATTGAAAACTCTTCTACCTTAATACCATTTACCTTAGCCATAATAAAATGTCCTAATTCATGAACAATAATTAGTAAGCTAAAGCCCAATATTGCCATTATAATATACACTTACTTCACTCCTAACTCCCATTTATTTCTTATATATTTTCTTACCTTTTTATCTAACTCTACAATATTTTCTAAAGTTAGCTCATCATAATAGTTTTCTTTAAATACATTCATACACTCTTCTATTATTTCTGCTATTTGTAAGAACTTTATTTTTTCCTCTAATAATAATGCTACTGCTTCTTCATTAGCACCATTTAAAATAGTAGGTGCAAGACCTCCAATTTTACCTGCATCGTATGCAAATTTTAAACACTTAAAAGTATCTAAATCTGGTTTTTCAAACGTTAATGATCCTACTTCATAAAAATTAAGTGGCTTTGCAATCATACCTTTTCTTTCTGGATAATTTAATGCATATTGTATTGGTAATCTCATATCAGGCGTTCCCATTTGAGCTATAATACTTGCATCCTTATACTCAACCATAGAGTGAATTATACTTTGAGGATGAACAACAACCTCAATATTGTCATAATCAGTATCAAATAAGAAATGGGCTTCTATAACCTCTAACCCTTTATTCATAAGACTAGCTGAATCTATAGATATCTTTTGCCCCATATTCCATTTTGGATGTTTTAGTGCTTCCTTTACTGTCACATCTTTTAAATCTTCTAAGTTCTTTCCTCTAAATGGACCTCCTGAAGCAGTTAATATTATTTTATTAATATCTTTATTCTTATATCCACTTAAACTTTGGAAAATAGCGCTATGTTCTGAATCAACTGGTAATATTCTAACATTATTTTCTTTTGCTTTATTCATAACAAGTTCCCCTGCTACAACTAATGTTTCCTTGTTAGCTAAAGCAATATCCTTTTTTGCTTCTATTGCAGCCATAGTTGGTTTTAATCCTATCATTCCCACAACAGAAGTAACCACAGTATCAATCTCATCTAATGTTGCAATTTTAATTAATCCATCAATCCCGCTAAAAACTTTAATTTCTGGATAGCTTTCATTACAAAACTCCTCAATAACTTTAGCAGAATTTAATTCCATCATGCCTACATATTTTGGTTTAAACTCTTTAATTATTTCTTTAATCTTATCAACGGAAGAATTAGCAGTAATTCCTATAAGGTTAATCGTCCCCTCTGAATTTCTAATTACGTCTAAAGTTTGTGTCCCAATGGAACCAGTTGCCCCTAAAATTGAAATACTTTTCATTTATACCTCCTACAATGTTCCTTCATATATTAAATCTTTTGCTATTAAACAGTATATAGGACCTATGAATATTCCTATTATTCCAAAGACTTCTGCTCCTATATACATAGATAACATTACTACTAATGGATGAATATCTAATTTAGAGCTTAGAAACTTTAATTCTAATATCTCTCTTACTACCTGTAATAATAAGTATAAAGCTATCAATCCAACTACTAGTAAGTATTTCTTCATTATTATATTGTATATTATAATTGGAATAAATACAATTATTGTTCCTACATATGGCAAAATATCTAAAATTCCGCATATAAGCCCTAAAAATATTGCACTAGGAATCCTTAATATTTTAAATCCTATAATAGTAATTATCATACATATTATTACTAATTTAATTTCTATTTTTACTACTTCTCCTAAATTATTTTTTTTCTCCCTTATAGTTTCTACAACATCATAAGGTAATAAACAATTTAACAACTTTAAAAATAACTTTTTATCCACTAAAGTAAAATATACAGTTATATTGGCTATAATATATGATATTATTCCTTGCCCTGTAACTGCTAAACTACTTTTAAAAGAAGTTACTGATGATAATCCTTGTGATCCATTATGTAGCATTTCTTCTAAATCTACATTAAATATAACTTTAATTGTGTTAAGCCATTCCTTTAAGTCATTTATATGATTTATGTAAAAGCTCTGAACTAAATCTATAATTGAATTTCCAAAATAAAATACAAAACAAAACATAAGCACATTAATTACTAAAATTGTTAGAGCTCCTGCAATTTCATTCTTTTGAAATACTTTTTTCATTAAATCATAAATTGGAGTACATATTATTAATAAAATAATAATAGATAAAAATGGTTTAAAATAATTCTTAATAACAAAAGCTATTACAATAAAAAGAAATAGCAATAATAATAAATTAACTAGTATTTGATATTGATAATGCTTTTTATATCCATTATATATTCTCATTTTACCTCCTTATTTCTACTACGATAACTTAGTTTATATTACTTCATACTATTAATTTATTATATTCATATATTTTTTAGACTACTTTTCATTCAAATAAAAAAAAGATACAATAGTTTATTTCTATTGTATCTATTAAACTTAAATTCCTATTACAAACGTTAAATAGTAAAATACTACAACTGCATTAAATAAGATTGAATCAAATCTATCTAATATTCCACCATGTCCTGGAATTAAATTACTATAATCTTTTAATCCTACATATCTTTTAATTGATGAAGCAACTAAGTCCCCAAATTGACTCATTATTCCGCATAAAGCACCAATTAAAAAGAAATGAATAAGTTTAACTTCTGGAACATAACTACTTACTATAATTCCAAATATCCCACATCCAAGTGTTCCTCCTAAAAATCCTCCTATTGAACCTTCAATAGTTTTCTTAGGGCTAACCTTTGGACATAATTTGTGCTTACCAAAAAATCTTCCAAAATAGTATGCAACAGTATCAGAAACCCATGATCCAATAAATATTAACCATACTAAATATCCACCATTAACTTTCGAATTTACTAATGGAATAAAACTAAATAGAATTACTACATATATAAATCCTAAAAATGTTACTGCAACATCTATAAATGAATATTTTAAATCTATAATTGGTATTATTAAAGCTAACACAATTGCTATAACTAAAATATACATCATATATTCAAAATTATTGTTTAGCGCGTAATAAACTACTAATAAAATGTAACTTATTATTGGAATACTCTTAATTTCTTTAGTCTTTAAGGCATGATAAAACTCATATAATCCACATACTGATAATGCTATAGTGAATAATTTTAATGGTAATCCGCCTAAAAGCACAAATATTAGTAGTGGGGCAAGTACAACTGCACCTATATATCTACTATTAATTTTCATACTTTTCCTCCTATGCTATACTCCACCAAATCTTCTATCTCTATTTTGATAATCATATATAGCTCTTTGTAAATCTTTCTCTGAAAAATCAGGCCAATTTACATTTGAATACCAAAATTCAGAATAAGCACATTGCCATAATAAGAAATTACTTATTCTTTGTTCTCCTGATGGTCTAATTATTAAATCTGGATCTGGTGAATCCTTAGTATATAAATAATCTGAGAATAATTCTTGATTTATATTTTCCTTATTAATTTTACCTTCTTGCACATCATCTATAATATTTTTTACTGCTTTTATTATTTCATCTCTTCCACCATAATTAAAAGCAAAATTTAATACTAATCCTGTATTATTTTTAGTTAATTCTATAGATTCTTCGATTTCTCTTCTACAATCATCTACAAGTGCATTAATATCACCTAACACCCTTAAAACTACTCCATTTTTATGTAGTTCGCTTACTTCTGTTTTTAAATATTGAACTAAAAGTTTCATTAAAGCATTAACTTCATCTTTTGGTCTTTTCCAATTCTCAGTTGAAAATGCATATAAAGTAATATATTTTACACCTAGTCTATCAGCTTCTTTTATAACCCTTCTAATAGTTTCTACACCAGCTTTATGCCCCATAGTTCTAGGTAAATTTCTCGCTTTTGCCCATCTACCATTACCATCCATAATTATAGCTATATGTTGAGGTATATTATCAAAATCTAATTCAAAATTATTTTCTTGTACATTCTTATTAGCTTTAAAATAACTTAACATTCCTTCTGCCTCCACTTTATTTTAAATAAATCATATCATATTTAAAGTGTAAAGTAATATTTATGAATAAAATTTAATAATTACACTTAAGAAAAAAACCTGCTAAATAGCAGGTTTTAAATTGACATAATCTCTTTTTCCTTAGCTACAATTAGTGAATCTATTTCTTTAACATATTGATCTGTTTTCTTTTGAACAGCATCTTCACCTTTTTTAACTTCATCTTCTGAAATATGTCCGTCTTTCTTTAATGCTTTAATTTTTTCATTAGCATCTCTTCTAATAGATCTTATTGCTACTTTTGCATCTTCACCTAATTTTTTAACATTTTTCACAAGATTTTTTCTTGTTTCTTCTGTTAATTCAGGAACTAATAATCTTATTATAGATCCATCATTAGAAGGATTGATTCCTAAATCTGATTTTAAAATTGCTTTTTCTATTTCTTTTAATAAAGATTTATCCCATGGAGTTATAACTAACATTCTTGGTTCTGGAGCAGATATGTTACCTACTTGCTCTATTGGACATAATCCACCGTATGCTTCAACTTGAATTCTATCAAGCATCTTTGGATTAGCTCTTCCAGCTTTTAATGTAGTTAAATCTGATGATAATACAGATATTGTCTTTTGCATTTTAGATTCAGCAGTGTTTAAAACTTCTTTAATCATATATACCTCCCTATTATTTAGATACGATTGTACCTATTTTTTGACCTTCCATAACTTTTTTAATATTTCCTTCTTCACTTATACCGAAAACTAGTATTGGAATATTATTATCCATACATAATGTAGTTGCTGTTGTATCCATAACTTGTAATCCTTGTTCGATTACTTCCATATAAGTAAGTTTATCATATTTTTTAGCATCTGCAAACTTATTTGGATCCTTATCATATACACCATCAACATTTTTAGCTAATAATATAACATCAGCTTCAATTTCAGCTGCTCTTAATGCTGCTGCAGTATCAGTTGAGAAATATGGATTTCCCGATCCAGCTCCAAAGATTACAACTCTTCCTTTTTCAAGGTGTCTAACAGCTCTTCTTCTTATGAAAGGTTCAGCTATTTCTTTCATTTCTATTGCAGTTTGAACACGTGTCATAACCCCTATTCCTTCTAATGCATCTTGTAATGCAAGTGCATTAATACAAGTAGCTAGCATTCCCATATGGTCAGCAGTAGTTCTGTCCATACCTTCACCAGTTCTACCTCTCCATATGTTTCCTCCACCTACAACTAAACCAACTTCTACACCCATGTCAACTAAAGTTTTAACTTCTCTTGCGATTCTTCCTACTACTTCGAAGTCAAAACCAAATCCGTTGGCTCCAGATAAAGCTTCCCCTGAAATTTTTAACATTACTCTTTTATATGCGATATTTGCCATTGTAATCCCTCCTTGTGGTATATATGTACTCTTTTCCTTAAAAAAAGAGAACACAAAAGTGTTCTCTCGATATTACATACCCATAGTCTTAGCAACTTCTGCAGCGAAGTCTTCTTCAACTTTTTCGATACCTTCTCCTCTTTCGAATCTAGCGTATCTTGTAACAGTTATTGGAGAACCTACTTCTTTAGATTTTTCTTCTAAGAACTTAGATATTGACTTATCTCCATCTTTAACCCATGCTTGATCTAAAAGACAAACTTCTTTGTAGTACTTTTGAATTCTTCCCATTACCATTTTTTCAACGATATTTTCTGGTTTTCCTTCATTTAATGCTTGAACTCTGTAGATTTCTTTTTCTTTTTCTAAAGCTTCGTTATCTACTTGTTCTCTGCTTAAGAATAATGGATTTGCAGCAGCAACTTGCATACAAACTTCTTTAGCAACTTCTTCTAAAGCTGCAACATCTGTAGCTTCGCTAGCAACTTCTACCATAACTCCGATTCTTCCACCACCGTGGATGTAGCTAGCTATAGCACCGTTTTCTATGTTGAATTTAACAAATCTTCTTACTGTCATGTTTTCGCCTAATTTAGCGATTAAAGCTGTTAAAGCTTCAGTTACAGTAGATTCACCATCAAATTTTTCAGCAACTAATTCTTCAACAGTTGTAGCTGAAGTGTTAGCAGCCATTTCTGCAACTTTTGTTGCAAATGAAACGAATTCTTCATTAGCAGCAACGAAGTCAGTTTCACAGTTAACTTCTACCATAGCAGCAGTTTTCTTGTCAGCTGAAACGAAAGTCTTAACTATACCTTCAGCAGCAACTCTACCAGCTTTTTTAGCAGCAGCAGCTAATCCCTTTTCTCTTAAAAATTCAACAGCTTTTTCTATATTTCCTTCAGTTTCAACTAAAGCCTTTTTGCAGTCCATCATTCCTGCGCCAGTCATTTCTCTTAATTCTTTAACTGATTTAGCAGTTATCATTATTAAATTCCTCCTTGACATTAAATGTAAACCTTATTTTAGGTTAAAAGGTAAATGAAGTTTCCCTCACCTACCTCTTAAAATTATTACTCAGCTAATTGTTCGCCTTGTCTTCCTTCGATAATTCCATCAGCAAGTTTAGCAGTTATTAATTTAACAGCTCTGATAGCGTCATCGTTTCCTGGGATTACGTAATCAACTTCTTCTGGGTCACAGTTAGTATCTACGATAGCTACTACTGGGATTCCTAAGATTTTTGCTTCAGATATAGCATTCTTTTCTTTTCTTGGGTCAACTACAAACATAGCTCCGATGTTGTTAACATCTAAGTTAGTGATACCACCAAGGTTAGTTTGTAATTTTTCCATTTCACCCTTTAATTTGATTACTTCTTTCTTAGGTAAAACTTCAAATGTTCCATCTTGTTCCATTTGTTGTAATTCTTCTAATCTCTTAATTCTAGTTTTGATAGTCTTGAAGTTAGTTAACATACCACCTAACCATCTGTTGTTAACGTAGTGCATGTTTGATCTTATAGCTTCTTCTTGAATAGCTTCTTGAGCTTGTTTCTTAGTTCCAACGAAAAGAATGTCTTTTCCTTCTGTTGATACTTCTCTAATGAAGTTGTAAGCTTCTTCTACCTTCTTAACTGTCTTTTGAAGATCTATTATATATATTCCGTTTCTTTCTGTGAATATATATGGAGCCATCTTAGGGTTCCATCTTCTTGTTTGGTGTCCAAAGTGAACGCCTGCTTCTAATAATTGTTTCATTGATATTACTGACATTTTGTTACCTCCTGGTTTTTCCTCCACAGCCTTCATTCTTATAAAGCTTCCCAAATTCAGGCACCAACTTTATAAATTGGGCTGTGTGCGTATTTTATTACCTAGGTTAGTATATCACAAGCTTCTTATACTAGCAACATATTTTTTGCATATTTTATCTTTCACGTCATAAAAGAATAAATTCACTATAATTTTATTACTTCTAAACACTAATATACTACCTTTTTAATAATAATTATCTTTCTTATTATTCCCGAAATACAAAATTATAAACAATTGATAAAATATAATAAGTCAATAAACAATCATTTACTGCATTTTTTACCTTTAACACATTATATAACCATATATATGCAAAAGAGATTATACTCTCGTATAATCTCCATTTATTTTTATCTTATTTTCTTTAATTCATCAATTAACTTTTCATTTAAAATTTTGATATGAGTTCCCTTCATACCTAATGATCTAGACTCAATTACACCAGCACTTTCGAATTTTCTTAAAGCATTAACAATAACACTTCTTGTAATTCCAACCTTATCAGCAATCTTAGAAGCTACTAATAACCCTTCGTTGCCATCTAATTCATTAAATATATGGTCAACAGCTTCCAATTCCGAATAAGATAAAGTTCCAATTGCTAATTGAACAACAGCTTTCTTTCTCGCATCATCTTCTAACTCATCTTGTTTAGCTCTTAACATTTCCATTCCAACTATAGTTGCACTATGCTCAGTTAATACTAAATCATCTTCAGTAAACTCATTACCAAATCTCGCTAAAAGTAATGTACCCATTCTTTCTCTATTTCCTATTATAGGTACTATAGTAGAAATTTTATTAGACACTTCGCAAACTCCCTCACCTTTAAAAACGCAATTCCCATTGCTTTTTGAATTTGCTAAAGTTTCTGTGATCTTTAATAAAGTTTCATTATATCCTAATGGAAATCTACCTTCATCTAAAACATATTTCTTCATTATTTCACATTCAAAATCTGTTGAAAAAGTATGTCCTAAAACTTTTCCCTTCCTACTAATAATATATACATTACATTCTAGCACTTCGCTTAAAAGATTGCATATATCATCAAATACAACTGGATCAGCTCCACCCGTTTGTAAAATCTTATTTAATCTTCTCGTTTTATTTAATAATGATGACAATTAAATACTCCCCCCATCATACTTCTTATCTACTAAATGTTAATTTTCTAAATAATCAAAATCTTATGATATCTCTTATCTTTTATAGTATCATAATAATTTTTTATTTACAACATATTTTACACTCTTTCGACACTCAGTTTTGTTAGGGGTTATATTTTATTCTTCCTTTTTGTCATTTTCTAACTTATCATTTTCTAAAGGCATTGTATTTCCACATTCACCATTTGAACAAACTGCATAATTTCCTTTTGTTTTAGAAAACTTCATTGTCATATAACTTCCACATTTAGGGCATGGTTCTTTAATTGGCTCATTCCAACTTACAAAGTCGCAGTTAGGATAATTTGAACATCCAAAAAACTTTTTACCCTTTTTGCTTCTTTTAGCTAATATCTTACCTCCACATTTAGGGCATGGCACATCTAACTCTTCAACTATAGGTTTTGCATTTTTACATTCTGGATATCCTGGACATGCTAAGAATGTTCCGTATCTACCTTTCTTTATAACCATCATTCTTCCACATTTATCACATGGAACATCGCTTACTTTATCTTCAATTACAACTTTAGAAATTTCTTTTTCTGCTTTTTCTATAGCAACTTGTAATGGTTCAAAGAATTCACCAACAACTTTTTTCCACTCTTCATTTCCTTCTTCAATATTATCCAGCTTTCTTTCCATTCCTGCTGTAAAATCTACATCAACTATTTGTTTAAAATAATCTGACATTATATTATTTACAATAAACCCTAATTCAGTAGGAATTAAATTCTTCTTTTCTCTTATTACATACTCTCTACTTAATAAAGTTGAAATAGTAGGTACATATGTACTTGGTCTACCAATTCCCTTTTCTTCAAGTAATTTTACAAAAGAAGCCTCTGTATATCTTGCAGGTGGTTGAGTAAAATGTTGTTTTCCTTCAACAGATGAAGGTTCTAATACTTCTCCCTCTTCTAAGCTTGGTAGTAATACATCATTTTCATCATCTTCTGTTGTATAATCATATACCTTCATAAAACCATCAAATTTTATTGTAGATCCAGAAGCTTTAAAAGTATATTTTCCATTAGCAATATCAATGCTATTTGTATTTAATGCACATGATGCCATTTGGCTTGCAATAAATCTTTTCCATATTAAGCTATATAACTTATATTGCTCAGGTGTTAAATTAGCCTTTGCTATTTCAGGTGTTATTTCTATATGAGATGGTCTAATAGCTTCATGAGCATCTTGAATATTCTTCTTGCCCTTATATACTCTTAACTTTTCTGGTATATATTCTTCACCATAGCTTTCTTTAATAAATTCAATTGCTCTTCCTTGTGCTTCTTCTGAAATTCTTACAGAATCAGTTCTCATATAAGTAATAAGCCCAACTGTACCAAACCCTTTAACATCTACACCTTCATATAAAGCTTGAGCTATTGACATTGTTCTTTTAGTAATAAAGTTTAATTTTTTAGCTGCTTCTTGTTGAAGAGTACTTGTTGTAAACGGTGGAAGTGGATTTTTTAGTCTGCTTCCTTTTTTAACTTTTTCTACCCTATATTCATTTTCTTTTAAATCACTTATTACCTTATTAGCTTCATTTTCATTGCTAATTTCTATTTTTTTATTTTCGTATTTCGTTAATTTAATTGGGAACTTTTTTCTTTCCTTCTTTAAAACACAATCAACGGTCCAATATTCTTTTGGTTCAAATGCTTTAATTTCTTCTTCTTTATCACATATTAATTTTAAAGCTGCAGATTGAACTCTTCCTGCGCTAAGTCCCCATTTTACATTTTTCCAAAGTATTGGACTTATTTCATAACCAACTAATCTATCTAAGACTCTTCTAGCTTGTTGAGCATCAACTAAATTTAAATTGATCTTTCTTGCTCCTTTGATAGATTCTTTTACAGCACCTTTTGTAATTTCATTAAAAACTATTCTACAAGTTTCATCTTCAGAAATTTTTAAAATATTTGCTAAATGCCAAGAAATAGCCTCTCCCTCTCTATCGGGGTCGGTTGCAAGATATATTTTATCTGCTTTCTTAGCTGCTTTCTTTAATTTAGCAATTAATTCACCTTTTCCTCTTATAGTTATATACTTTGGAGTAAAATTATCTTCTATATCAACACCTAATTTACTTTTAGGTAAATCTCTAACATGCCCCATTGATGCTTCAACTGTATAATTCTTTCCTAAATACTTACTTATTGTTTTTGCTTTTGCAGGTGACTCTACTATAACAAGATTCTGACCCATACCATCAACTCCTATATATTGCTTAGGAGCTTTTACCCCCCTAAAACATCTAACTAATCTTTACGTAATAATTGCCTGGCAGGCAAATAATTTCATTTTCATTTTGCATTTCAAATAATAACTCAAATAAAGCTATTCTGTCAATATTTACACTTCCAATTATTTTATCTATATGGATAGGTTCTTTTCCTATTATTTCTAACAAATTTACTTTTATGCTACTTTTTTTATTATTTTTACTTTCTTTTTTAATTATATTAAGAAAATCATATAAATCTTCTTTTCCTATAAAAGGGCTAGCACCCTGATGTATTAACAAATTACAACCAGCACTACTTTCATTAAATATTGGTCCAGGCACAGCTAAAACATCTTTCCCTTCATCTAAAGCATAATTTGCCGTAATTAAAGAACCACTTTTCCTTGATGCCTCTACAACTATTACCCCTTTATCACTAAAACCACTTATAATTCGATTACGCTTAGGAAAATTATACGATAATGGTTTAGTTCCTGGTAAAAATTCTGACATTAACAATCCTTCACTTACAATTTGATCATATAATTTTTTATTAAACCTAGGATAAACTACATCTATTCCACACCCTAATATCCCAATCGTTTTTCCCCCTCTGCTAAGTATCTGCCTATGCATTACAGAATCTATTCCTGCTGCTACACCACTTACCACTCCATAAGAAATATCAAATAATTCATTAGCTATAAATTTAGCAACCTGTTCTCCATAAATAGTATTTTTTCTTGAACCAACAACCGCTACCATTTTATAATTTACTAATGACAAATCTCCTTTATAAAATAATACATAAGGTGGATTATTAATACTCTTTAACTTTTGAGGATATAATTCTGATGCTAATGTTACGTATTTTATTCCATTTTTATGTAAATATTCTTCAAAAGCCTCTTCTTCAATAGTATTTCTATGCTTTAATCTAGATATAAAAAACCTATTTATTTCATTTTCATTAATTATATTATCAATATTATTATAAATATTTTCTTCATTATTATACTTTTCTATTAATTTAACCTTTGATTCTTCACTTATTTTCAATAAAATAAACCATATCTTATACTTATCCATCTACGTATACCTCTCTTTAAATTATTTCCCCAAAAACATTTTTTCTAAATCCTATTGCTTCAATAATATGATAATCCATTATTTCATCTCTACATTCTAAATCCGCTATAGTTCTTGCAACTTTAACTATTTTGGTATATCCTCTAAGTGTAATATCATATCTTTTATAATATGATTCAAGAACTTTTTTCCCTTCTTTACTTAAATTACACATTTTTAAAACATCTTTTCCAACTACTTCTGAATTATATCTATAATTTGATCCTTTAAATCTCTCTTTTTGAATTTCCCGTGCAAGTATTACTCTATGTCGCATATTGTCAGAATTAATTTTATCTTTTTCTCCATAAATCTCTGTAGATTTTATTCTTGGAACAAAATTTAAAATATCAATTCTATCTAATAAGGCTCTAGACATTCTATTAATATACCTTTTTTTCTCTATCTCACTACAAGTACATACTGAAGTAGAATCATAATCAAGCATTTTTCCACAAGGGCATGGATTAAATGTTCCAACTAAAATAAAATTACTTGGCAATGTATAACTTTCTTTTAACCTTGAAACATTTATAATTCTATCTTCTAATGGCTGCCTCAATAATTCTAAAATTTCCTTTTTAAACTCAAGAATTTCATCTAAAAACAATATCCCATTATGTGCAAGTGTTATTTCTCCAGCTTTAATATCCCTTCCCCCTCCGATTAAAGCAGTTTTAGTTATAGTATGATGAGGTGCTCTAAATGGCCTTTTTATATCATATCCATCATTTAACATTCCCGATACACTATAAATCTTTGCAACTTCCATTTGCTCTTCTAAAGTCATTGGAGGTAATATTGATGGTAAAGCTTTTGCTAACATTGTTTTACCACATCCAGGCGAACCAAAAAGCATAATATTATGTCCTCCGGCTGCAACTATCTCCATTGCATGCTTTGATGTATACTGTCCCATAATATCTTCAAATTTATTTATATAAATTTCTTTCTTAACTCTTTTTTTCTCTCTCTTATAAGGAAGTAAATCATTATTTTCAATAAAGGAAATTGCTTGATTTAAAGTTTTAAAAGGATAAAAATTTCCTAATACAAAGCTTCTCATTTCCTTTAAATTTTCCAACGGAAATATGAAGTTTTTCTTTTCATTAATATCTCCTTCAAAAATTATAGGGATAGCTCCTTTAATGCCCTTTAATTCACCATTTAATGATAACTCTCCAAAGATAATATAATCATCTAATTCTTTCTCATCTATTTGTCCTGAGGCCATTAAAATTCCTAACGCAATAGGCAAATCTAATAGTGTCCCAATCTTTCTCACATCAGCCGGAGCTAAGTTTATAGTAATTCTCCCTAAAGGAAATTCATAACCACTATTTACAATTGCAAGTCTCACTCTCTCCTTAGATTCTTTAATCGATATATCAGGTAATCCAACTATATTAAATATAGGTATACCTTTCGTTATATCTACTTCAACATTAATCAATACTCCATCTAACCCACTATGAGTTGCACTTATTATTTTTATAGCCATGTTTTTAAATCACAATCCCTTCATATTTCAATAGTACCTCTTCATTATTGACAATGTGATATTTCTTTAATCTCAAATGAATAAAAATAATTTCATAGTCCATCATTAAAATAAGGAGTGATTTTATGAATAATTACAAAAAGTTAATTGGTGAATTTGGTGAAAGTTTAGCTCGTGATTACCTAATATCTAAAGGTTATAGAATTTTAAATATGAATTATAGAAATCGATTTGGCGAAATCGACATTGTGTGTATGAATAAAGATTTGCTAATTTTTTGCGAAATAAAAAGTAGGTACTCAAATTCATTTGGTTTCCCAATAGAATCTGTTACCTACTATAAACAAAATCAAATTATTAAACTCTCAAAATTATATTCAATGTCTAAAAAATATTTTGATTACAATATTAGATACGATATAATCGAAATAATATTTAACAACTTAAACTCTTCTTATATTATTAATCATATAGAAGATGCTTTTAGAGCATATTAACTAACGTTCTAATATATTATTTAAAAATGACATTCTATGTATTTCTGTTGGCCCATATTCTTTAAGCCCTTCTATATGCTTAGATGTTCCATAACCTACATTTTCTTCAAAAGCATAATATGGGTATTTTTTTGAATATTCCTTCATTAAGTTATCTCTATATACTTTTGCAACTATAGATGCAGCTGCTATGCATGCAGATTTTGTATCTCCTTTAATAACAGATTTATTAGGTATTTTTATTCCCTTTACTGTATATCCATCAGATAAAACTAAATCTGGTTTAACTTCTAAACTATTGCATGCTTCAAGAAATACTTCATTATTACAAACACCAATTCCTCTAGAATCTATTTCCTTTGAATCACGCGAAGCAATATGATAAGCTAATGCCTTTTCTTTTATAACTTCTGCTAACTCTTCTCTTTTCTTTTCATTTAACTTCTTAGAGTCATTTATCCATAATATTAACTCTTCATCTACAACATTTAAATCTAATACTACAGCACATGAAACAATTGGTCCCGCTAATGGTCCTCTCCCAACCTCATCAACACCAGCAATAATATTAAATCCTTCAAAAGACTTATCAAAATCATACATACTTCTTACTCTTTTGATTTCATTTTCTATCTTTTCCTTAGCTCTTTGAAGTTTATCACCTAAGCTATTGATATTTTTTCTTTTATCAGCCTTTAATATATCTATAATATTAATTAATTCTTGAGAATCATGTAATTCATTGACATTAATTTCATCAACTTTTTCTTTAACAATTTTATAGCTTAAACCGCTAATATCCATAGTTAATATATCCATTATCTCTTTTCCTTTTTCTTTTCATTTCTCTTTTCTTTTCTTATTCTTCTTTTTCTTTCTTTTTCAGTTTCTTCTTTTACTACAGTTTCAACTTCTTCAAAAACATCATCAGGACGCTCTAAAGAAATCTTTCCTAGCTTTCCACCTCTAAATTCATCAATAAGCATTACGGCAATTCTATTATAATTAATTTCATTACGAGCCATAATACATCCTCTTTTTCTTGCAATGGCATCAAGATTATCTAATGGATTTTCTTGTATTTCTGTAATACCAAATCTCTCTATCAATCTATCTGGATAATACTCTTGAAGTCTTTCAACAAGCTTAAGCGCTAATTCTTCTATATCCATTATTTCATCTTTTATAGCTCCTGTGAAGGCTAAATTTAACGCAGTTCTCTCATCTTCAAATTTAGGCCATAATACACCTGGAGTATCTAACATTTCCATATCAAGAGATGTCTTTATCCATTGCTTGCTCTTAGTAACACCAGCTCTATCTCCTGTTTTAGCAATATTATTTCTTGCCATTTTATTTATAAATGTAGATTTACCACAGTTAGGTACACCAACTACCATAACTCTCATCATAAATTTAACTAATCCTTTAGCTTTAGCTCTTTCATGCTTTTCTTTTAATAGTTCTAATAATGCAGGTTTTATTTGTTGTAATCCTTGACCTTTTAAACAATTAACTTCTAAAACCTTAACATTTTCATTAGATAATTCTCTTATCCAATCTTTAGTTACCTTTGCTTCCGTCAAATCACTTTTATTTAATAAAATTATTCTTGGCTTTCCAGCACAAAGTTTATCTATATCTGGGTTTGCAGAACTTCTTGGAATTCTAGCATCTCTAATTTCTATTACAGCATCAACAAGCTTTAAATTATCTTCAATTTCTCTTTTTGTTTTTTTCATATGACCCGGGAACCAATTTATTGTAGCCATAATTCATCCTCCTTTAACTAAATATCTATTATTTATTCTTAACAATTATATTTATCTAAATCAACTTTCAATAAATATTGAACTTTAAGTTTTGTTAAGTTAATTAAAATTTCTTTTATTAAGTTTAAATCCTTCAAATGAAACTCAACTCTCTTCCATAGCTGAGTACACTAAAGTGTACCTTCAACTTAGCAAATTAAAATTTGGACTTTCAAGCAAGTTCAACTAACTAAATCGAAGATTTAGAGTTTCACTTATATTATTGCAAACAAAAAGGGACTTAATACTAAGTCCCTTAATATCTTTATTAACTTTAAATTATCTAGTTAATAATTCTTTAACTTTAGCAGCCTTACCTACTCTATCTCTTAAGTAGAATAACTTAGCTCTTCTTACTTTACCTCTTCTTGTAACTTCCATCTTTTCGATGATTGGTGAGTTAACTGGGAAAGTTCTTTCAACTCCAACTCCGTAAGCTAATCTTCTTACAGTGAAAGTTTCTCTTAAACCACCGTTTTGTCTCTTTATAACAGTACCTTCGAACATTTGAATTCTTTCTCTGTTACCTTCTTTAACTTTAACGTGTAATTTAACATTATCCCCAACGTGGAATTCTGGTAAATCAGTTCTGATTTGTTCTGCTTCTATAGCTCTTAATATTTCGTTCATCGTGCATTCCCTCCTAAATTGATAATTGACGCTCTTAACAAAACTTTGACAGCGGAACGCCCGTACTAGCACAAAAGTTATTGTAACATAAGTTTTTTTATATTTCAAGATATTATTTTTTACTATTTAATAATTTTTTATCCTCTTTTGTCAAAATAACATTTTTATATAAATCTGGTCTTCTTTCCCTTGTAATTTCTAGAGACTTTAATCTTCTCCATTTTCTAATATTCTCATGATGTCCTGAAATTAATACTGCTGGTACACTTTCTCCCTCAAAAACTTCCGGTCTTGTATATTGTGGATATTCTAATAATCCATCAGAAAAAGATTCATCTTCATGACTTTCAGATTTATTTAAAACACCAGGAACTAATCTCAAAATAGAATCTATTACTGGAATAGCAGCCATTTCTCCACCTGTTAATACAAAATCTCCAAGTGAAATTTCTAAATCTACTTCTTTAAATGCTCTTTCATCTATTCCTTCATAATGTCCACAAAGGAAAATTAAATTTTCTTCTTTGGACAATTCTTCTGCCATTTTTTGATTAAATGTTTTTCCTTTAGGACCTAAAAAAATAACCTTCCCATTATTATTTTTTCTACATGCTCTTATAGCATCTACTACTGGTTGAGCTGCCATTACCATACCAGCTCCACCCCCATATGGATAGTCATCAACCTTTTTATGTTTATTTAAAGTATAATCTCTAATATTTTCAGTATTAATAGAAATTAATCCTTTTTCTTGTGCTTTTCCTATTATACTATGATTAAATATATTAAACATTTCAGGGAAAAGAGTAAGAATACTAATCTTCATCCATCCATTCTCCTACTGGTTTTATAGTTATTTTTCTTTCTTCTATATTAATATCCAACACTATATCTTTTAATACAGGTATTAGTAATTCTTTAGGTTTTCTAATCCAATATACATCATTATTTTTAGTTTGAATAACATCATATATTTTACCTAATTCTTTACCAGTTGTATCGAATACTGTACATTCTCTTAAATCAGCTAAGAAATAGCAATCTTCTTCAAGTTCAACTGCATTTTCTCTTTCTACTTCCATAAACTTTTCCTTAAGTCTTTCAGCATCTTCAATTTTATTGATTCCTTCAAGCTTAACTATAACCCTATCTTTTTGATATTTACAGCTTTCTATCTTAACTTCTTTACCATTTATTAATACATGCTCTAAATCATCAAACCTTCTCATATCATCAGTTAATGGAATAACTTTAACTTCACCTTTTAAACCATGAGTATTTACTATCTTACCTACTTTTAAATTTTTACTCACAAACTTCACCTCTTATGTAGCTTTATTTTTTCCTATATTATTTATATCAAACTTTTCATCTTTTAGCAAAGTAATTATTGTTTACCTCTACATTAATGTACATATTAAATTCATCATGAAATAACCCTATTTTTATAATAAAAAAAGAGTTAGGAAAATCCTAACTCTTTACATCGATAATTTCAACTACTGCTTTTCGATCTTCGTTTAGTGCTGCGGCTTTTACTACGGTTCTAATAGCTTTCGCTACTCTACCTTGTTTACCGATTACCTTACCCATATCTTCAGGAGCAACCCTTAATTCAAGAATTAAGTCTTGCTCTCCTTGAACTTCATTTACACGAACTTCATCAGGATTATCCACTAGGGATTTAGCAATTATTTCAACTAAATCTTTCATAAGAGTCTGCAAATACATTATGTACTATGCAGAGTTCACCTCCCAAAAATTACTTGTTAAGACCTACTGTGTTGAATAATCTCTTAACTACATCTGTAGGTTGTGCACCATTGTTGATCCACTTTGTAGCTTTTTCTTCATCGATTTTGATTTCTGCAGGTTCTGTTATTGGATTGTAGTACCCGATTTCTTCGATGAATCTACCATCTCTTGGGCTTCTTGAATCAGCAACAACAACTCTGTAGAAAGGAGCTTTCTTAGCACCCATTCTTCTTAATCTGATTTTTACTGCCATTAATTTCACCTCCTTCAAAGGGTTATATATATAAACTCTTAAAAAGGTAATTTACCAAATAGACCTTTCTTGGACTTTTTAGTCAATGACTTCATTTGCTTCATTTGCTTTCTCATCATTTCGTGTCCTTTTATGAGTTTGTTAACTTCTTGTAATGATGTACCAGACCCCATAGCTATTCTCTTCTTTCTTGAAGAAGATCCTACTATAAGTTTTGGGTTTCTTCTTTCCTTTGGAGTCATTGAATGTATTATTGCTTTTACTCTAGCTAATTGCTTTTCACCAGCATCAAAGTCAATTTCCTTCATTTCCTTAGGAACCCCCGGTATCATCTCCATGATTTTACTCAATGATCCTAATTTTTTCATCTGCTCCATAGCAGTTAAATAGTCATCATAAGTAAAGTCATTTTCCATCATTTTTTGACCTAACTCTTTAGCTTCTTTTTCATCAATAGCTTCTTGAGCCTTTTCGATTAATGAAAGTACATCACCCATACCTAATATTCTATTAGCCATTCTATCTGGATGGAATACTTCAAAATCGTTCATCTTTTCCCCAACACCAATAAATTTAATTGGTTTTTGAGTCATATGTCTAATTGATAAAGCAGCTCCACCTCTTGTATCTCCATCAAGCTTTGTTAATATAACTCCTGAGATATCAAGTGCTTCGTTAAAGGTTTCTGCAACATTCACAGCATCTTGCCCTGTCATTGAGTCAACAACAAGTAAGATTTCTGAAGGATTAACTTCAGCCTTTACATCTTTAAGTTCAGTCATCAGCTCTTCATCTATATGAAGTCTACCAGCTGTATCTATAATTACAACATTATTTCCGTTTTCCCTACCGTATTTTATACCTTCTTTGGCAATTTGTACAGGGCTAATTTTATCACCCATTTGGAAAACTGGAATGTCAATTTGCTTTCCTACTACCTCTAATTGTTTAATAGCTGCTGGTCTATATATATCACATGCAACTAAAAGAGGTTTCTTGTTCTTGTCTTTTCTTAATTGTAGTGCAAGTTTACCAGCCATTGTGGTTTTACCCGCTCCTTGTAGCCCAACTAACATAATAACAGTTGGTCCTACACTTGAGAAGTTAATTTTACTTTCACTACCACCCATAAGATCTGTAAGTTCATCATTAACAATCTTGATGACTTGCTGAGCAGGTGTTAAGCTTTCTAAAACTTCACTACCTACACATTTTTCACTAACATTTTTAACAAAAGTTTTTACAACTTTAAAGTTAACATCAGCTTCTAATAATGCAAGTTTTACTTCTCTCATGGCTTCTTTTATATCTTTTTCACTTAATTTACCTTTGCCTCTAAGTTTCTTAAACGTTTCTTGTAACTTATCAGCTAAACCTTCAAAAGCCATGGTAACCCTCCTATGCCTATAAATTTTCTAGTGCTTCTTTATAACTCGTATAATCTTCATTTGATAAAGAATATTTCTCATTAATTTTTTCTAATAAATTAATAATTTTCTTTTCTTTTTCAAAAGACTTTTGTAGTAAATTTAATTTACTTTCATAGGCTAGAAATTGTTTATAGCATCTTTTTATAAGGTCATGAATCGCTTGGCGACTCGTGTTGTTTAATTCAGCAATCTCAGCTAATGATAAATCCTCATTGTAATATAGCTCCATGATACTTTTTTGCTTTTCCGTAAGTAATGGACCATAAAAATCCATTAATAAGGAAATCTCAACTCTATCTTCCATGCATATCACCTTACCCACATATGAGATTCTAACAGAATAATAATTAGGTGTCAAGTATTTTTACTTAACACTTAATTATTTTTTTTAAATCTCAATATAAAGTGCTAAACTACTGCTATTCCTATGATTTTATACCTATTGGTATCTATAGTTATTTTAATTAGTAAAATAATTTTTAGCAACAAATTTTTTTAGTTAATACTTTTGAGTTTATAGTTAATAGTTAGGATTAAAACTTCTTTAAGAAGTTTTATATATTTTATAAATTTAGCACCAGCTAAATTTAACCCTTAACTCTTAACTTTTAACTAAAATAGTGCTTCTACAAAGCTTTCTGGATCGAAAACTTGTAAATCATCAATACCTTCTCCTACACCTATATACTTAACAGGTATGTTTAAAGTATTTTTAATTGAAATTACAACTCCACCTTTAGCTGTTCCATCAAGTTTAGTTAATATTATTCCATCTATCGGACAAACATCCATAAATTGCTTAGCTTGAATTACAGCATTTTGACCTGTTGTTCCATCTAAAACTAATAAAGTTTGCTTATGAGCGCCAGATAACTCTCTATCTATTACTCTATTAATTTTACCTAACTCATCCATTAAGTTCTTCTTGTTGTGTAATCTACCTGCTGTATCACAAATTAGCAAATCAACACCTCTTGATTTAGAAGCATTAATAGCATCAAATACTACAGCTGCAGGATCTGATCCTTCTTCATGCTTAACTATATCAACTTTTGCTCTTTCACTCCAAACAACTAATTGATCAATAGCTCCAGCTCTAAAAGTATCTGCTGCTGCAAGTAAAACTTTTTTCCCTTCAGCTTTATTCATTGCCGCAAGTTTACCTATACTAGTAGTTTTACCAACACCATTTACACCTATTACCAAAATTACTTCTTTTCCAGTAACACTTTCTTCACTTTCTTCATTATTATCCTTCATCATATCAGCTATTACACTCTTTAATGCAGGTCTAACTAATTCAACATCATTAATTTTTTCTTTTCTTATTTTATCTTTTAATCTATCGATAATTTCCATAGTAGTATCCATACCTATATCAGCCATTATAAGTATTTCTTCTAATTCCTCATATAAATCATCATCAATAGTTACAGCTAAATTTAAAGCTTCATTTATTTTATCTGTTAACGCATTTCTTGTTTTAGTTAATCCATTTTTAAGATTGTTAAATAATTTTCCAAACATAATCTTAACTCCTCCTAATTATTAGATAAGTCTACTGATACTACTTTTGATATTCCCTTTTCTTCCATAGTTATACCATACATTACATCACTAGCTTCCATTGTTCCTTTTCTATGTGTTATTACTATAAATTGAATATTTTCAGAAAATGCTTTTAAGAATTCTGCATATCTATAAACATTTGCATCGTCTAAAGCAGCCTCTATTTCATCAAGAATACAGAATGGCGTAGGTTTCATTTTCAATATTGCAAATAATAATGCAATTGCAGAAAGAACCTTTTCTCCCCCTGACATTAAATTAATGTTTTGAAGCTTCTTCCCTGGTGGTTCAACATTAATAATTATATTAGAATTTAATATATCATCTCCACCTAAAATAAGCTCTGCACTACCACCTTTAAATAATTCTCTAAAAGTTTCTCCAAAGTTTTCGTTTAAAATCTTAAAGTTTTCTTTGAATAACTCCTGCATTTGGATTGTCATTTCTTCAATAACCCCAATAAGCTCTTCTTTAGCCTTTTGTAAATCTAATTCTTGAGATGACATAAATTCATATTTTTCACAAACTTCATCATATTCAACAATTGCTGATAAATTTACAGTTCCTAAAGAAGCTATCTTTGATTTAAGTATTGAAATTTCTTCTTTTAAATCATTAACACTTTCAACTTCTATAGCAATTTCTTTTGCTTCTGCAAGAGTTAAATTTAATTCTGTATTCAATCTATTATATAATGACTCCTGTTCGCTTTCTATTCTAGCAAATTGTATTGCCCTTTTATTAAGCTCACCTTCATCTATCCTTATAGCTTCAATTATTTCATTAGTAGAACTTTCTTTAACTTTATATTCATCTTTAATTTTGACTTTTAAAATTTCATCTTCCTTAAAAATATTTTCAAGTTCTATTACTCTTACTTCAATTTCCTTTAATACATTTTTCTTATTATTAACATCTTCACCTAAAGCTTTTATATTGTCTTTGTTATTAGCTATACCTACTAATAATTGCTTTATTTTTACTTCTTTTTCTCTTATCTCTAAATTTTTAGATGATAATTGCATTCTTTGACCTTGAAGACTTTCTTCTAATGTAGCACTATTAACCTTTAAATTAACTAATAATTCCTTTTGTCTTTCTCTTTCTTTAGTATTATTAACTAATTCCTCTTCTATAACTTTTAATCTTTCTTTACGTTCTTCTCTTTTTGCATCTAATTTATTTAACTCTTCTTTCTTAATTTCAAGTTTTTCAATTAAATACTTAATATTACGTTTATTTTCTTCTATATCTTTTTTTGCTTTTTCTATACCTTTACTTAGCTTATCTCCATCATTAACAAGCGCTTTTATATCTCCATCTAAAACTGTTAATTCGATGTTTTTACTGTGTATTTCTTCTCTTTTATTTAATATTTCCTCGTCTAACTCTTTAATAGTACGTTTTATTTCATTAAACACATTAACTTCATTATTATAAGTTTCTTTTAACTTTAAAATATTTGAAGCAAGCTCTTCAATTTCTCTTTTTCTACCAAGAAGATTTGCATTCTTCCCCTGAATACTTCCTCCAGTTAGTGCTCCCCCTGGATTAATTACCTCACCAGTTAAAGTTACAATCTTATAATTATGTCTTCCTATTTTAGAAATATTAAGAGCACAATCCATATCTTCAGCAATAATAGTTCTACCTAAGTTGTAGTCAATTACACCTTTATATTTTACATCATACTTTAAAATATCTGATGCAATCCCTAAGTATCCTTTAGCTTTTTGAATTTCTACAGGTACATCTAATCTTTTCCCCTTAATTATATTAAGTGGCAAGAATGTAGCTCTTCCAAGACCTCTTGATTTTAAATAAGATATTAAATTTTTCGCATCATTTTCAGTAACCGTAATAACATTAGAAATTGATCCACCTAATGCAATTTCAATAGCTGTTTCATATTGCTTTTCTACTTCAAAAACTTCTCCAAGAACCTTAATATCTTTTATTCCTTGTACTCGCCCTTTTTCAATATGATCCATTAAATTCTTAACAGTCCTATTATATCCCTCATAATGCTTTTCTAAATTAGATAAAGTTGTATGAGTTGCTTCTGATTCATTTATTTTCTTAGATAACATCTTTAGCTTATTATCTTTATTATTTAAATTAGAATGCGTCTTAGATAATTCTTTTCTTATAGAAACTACTTCCTCTTCAATACTTGAAATATCATCTCTTGTATTTTTAAGCTTTTGCTTAAATTCTTCAATAGTTCCTACATTTATAGCTAAATTACCTTCTAAAGTTACTATAGAACTTTCTAAAGACTCTTCAATTTCATTTTTATCTTTAATATCTTTTTCTAATAATTGAATACTATTATTAATATTCGAATTCTTAGAAATAATTTCATACTCATTATTTTTAAGAGTTGATAACTCTCTTTGTGTTTTATCTATTTTTATAGTAATTTCATTAATTAAAGATTCTATCTCTCTTATTTCAGTAGTTTTATCTTTATTTTCCTGAGCCTTAGCATTTAAACTTTCTTCTAACTCTCTTTTTTCAATATATAATCTATCTAAAGAATCTTTAAGTCCTTTTATTTCATTTTCTTCTTTTTCAATTAATGAAGTAAAATTATTAATTCTTTCATTAAAAAGTTCAATATCTCTATTATGATTAGAATGTTCTTCTTTTTTGTTATAATATTCTTCTTTTTCTAACTTATTTTTTCTCTCTAAGCCTTCGACTTTTTCTTGTAGTTTATCAAGTTCTTCTTTAAATCTTCTAAGTTCTTCCCTCTTTTTATCTACAACTTCTTGTCTCTTTTCTATTTCAGAACTTAATCCTTCAATATCTATAGATACTTTATCAATATAGTTTACTAAAACAGAAACCTCTTTAACGTTTAACTGCTCAGCCAACTCTTTATATTTTAGAGCCTTCTCTTTTTCAACTCTTAATGGCTCTAGTCTTTCTTCATATGTAGCAATAATATCTCTAATTCTAACAAGATTATTATCTGTATTATCAAGCCTTTTTTCTGCTTCTTCTTTTCTAGACTTATATTTTACAATTCCTGCTGCCTCTTCAAGAAGAGCTCTTCTCTCTTCTGGTTTACCACTTAATATAGCATCTATTTTACCTTGTCCAATTATAGAATATCCCTCTTTACCTATTCCTGTGTCCATAAATAATTCAGTAATATCCTTTAATCTACATTTTTGATTATTAATTAAATATTCTGTTTCACCTGATCTAAATATTCTTCTTGTAACAGTTACCTCATTATATTCAGTTGCTAATTCACCATCTGAATTATCTAATGTAAGAGATACTTGTGCAAGTCCTAGAGGTTTTCTAAATTGAGTCCCAGAGAAAATTACATCTTCCATCTTCCCCCCTCTAAGACTCTTAACACTTTGCTCTCCTAAAACCCATCTTACAGAGTCAGATACGTTACTCTTACCGCTACCATTAGGTCCAACTACTGCTGTTACACCTTTTTTAAACCTTAGCTCTGTTTTATCTGCAAAAGATTTAAATCCACGTATCTCAAGCGACCTTAAAAACATAAATACACTCCTTATCTAATTTAGAAAATTGCTGGTACTAACCCAAGTATAAATGCAATTAGCATAAACACTGTAATAACATAAAGCATTTTTTGTCTTGTCTTTGCCTTCATAAATAACACACTCCATTCTTCCTTTAGTTTATATTAAAGCTAAAGAAATATCAATAAAGCAATGACAAGATTCAAAAGGTGTAAATAAAGATTGCTTAATTCCTTATTTTGTACCCCTTGCCCTTGTCATATAAGTCAAATTTATCTCATGGCTAGCTATCTGTAACACTCTCACTTCTTTAGTATAGAGATAACAACTGGCACAGCCCTAAATATGAAATTTTAATCTTAATGAGAAATTAAAACTCTATCTTAAGCTTAAAATTCAGTTTATATTTTAAATTCTTCTACTTTTTCAATAACAGTTAATTTTAGCCTACCCTTTTTTATTTTATTATTTGTATGTACATATGTCTTGCTATTTCTGCTATTTAAAAATTTATTAAAATAATACTTTCTATTAGTATATAATTTACTAATATCTTTTTCATTTATTTCTATAATTATATCTTTTTCTTGTGGCGCTTTTTCCTTTAGACTTTCACAAATTAAATACCCTTCAACAAGTTCCCTAAATGCAGGGTGGAAAGGACCATCAACTATATCTTTTCCTGTAGTAATAGTATCTGTTGGCTGAAGGCCAATTCTTATTACTTTTACTTTAGCTTCATTATATAATTTTAACATTTCTGCTGAAATATATACAGCTTCATCTAATGAATAAGGCTTATAATCTCCTCTATTATACATATCTTCCATTGGAGTATCCTTAATGACTAATGATGGATATATTCTACAAATATCTGGCTTCATTGCTATAGATTTTTTAGCACTTTCAATATCTATTTCAAAATTATCACCTGGTAATCCTGGCATTATTTGATGCCCTAAAGTGAACCCAGCTTCCTTTATTAATTTTGATGCTTTTTCAACATGCTCTACAGAATGACCTCTTCCTGATTTTCTTAATACTTCATCATTTAAGGATTGCACTCCTAACTCAATTATATCTACACAGTATTCCTTTAAATAACTTAAAATATATGGAGATATGGCATCTGGTCTTGTAGATAACCTTATTTTGTTAATTAACCCTTTTTGTTTATATTCCCTAGCTACTTCTAGCAATTCTTTTTGTTTAGCCACACTAATAGCTGTAAATGTTCCACCAAAGAATGATACTTCTACTGTAGCACCTTTGTTAATTGTGCTTAAATACTCTTCAATTGTATTTCTTACATCTTCAGCAAATACTTCTTCATATTTCCCTGCAATTCTATCTTGATTACAAAAAACACATTGATGAGGACATCCTTGATGTGAAATAAAAATAGGAATTATATAATAATTCTTACTCATTTTTTTCCTCCAAAATTTCTAATGCTGCCTTTGCTGCATTTTGTTCAGATTCTTTTTTACTATATCCTTCTCCACATGTTAATTCTTTATTATCAATAATTAGTTTTGTGTAGAATTTTCTTCTATGTGGTGGTCCTTCAAACTTAATAAGCTCATAAACTATCGATATTTCACCATTTTTTTGAAGATATTCTTGCAATCTAGTCTTATAATCTAAAATAATATCATTATTTATCGCTTTTTTAATTATTTCTTCAAATCTACCTATAATATAATCCTTAGTAAATTCTAATCCCTTATCTAAGTATATAGCTGCAATTAAAGCTTCAACTGCATCGGCAATTAATGAAACTCTTTCACGCCCTCCTGTTAACTCTTCACCTTTACTCATTCTTAAAAGATATCCTAAATTAAGAGATTTACCTATTTCATATAATGAATTTTCACAAACAATCAAACTACGAATTTTTGTTAATTCACCTTCGCTTTTATCTTTATAATTTAAAAATAAGTATTCAGTTATGCATACTTGAAGAATAGCATCTCCTAAAAATTCAAATCTTTCATTATACTCTTCATCTCTATGCTGATTTGCATAAGATGAATGTGTTAAAGCCGTAAGCAATAATTTAGGTTCATTAAATTTAATCCCTATTATTTCTTCCGCTTCTTTCTGATAGAAATTATTCATTTTTTACACTCCTTCAAGTTTATTCTTCAACTTGCTTACAAAAACAAATTCAAGAATAAACTATTTGATAAATTTTACTTAAAGTAATTTATAACATAAAATCCCGCAAATTCTGCGGGATCTTATTTATTCCTCAACATGTGACTTTACATATTTAACTACATCGCCAACAGTTACAAAACCTTCAGCATCTTCGTCTGGTATTTCCATATCTAACTCATCTTCTAAAGCCATTATTAACTCAACGATATCTAAAGAATCTGCATTTAAGTCTTCTAAAAATGATGAATCCATAGTAATTTCATCTTCACTAATGCTTAACTTATCAGCAATGATTTCTCTAACTTTCTCAAACATTCTTTCACCTCCTAAACACACCCATTTAGATAATATTATATATTTTTAATACAGTCAATATGCATTACTTATATTTATTATGAAAATAAATTTAAAGATTATAAATTTCTAAATACATAATATTAAATAAACTTTTTATGCTTTTAATTCTAATTCAACTTTAATTTTATCTAACACTTTATTATCATAAAATTGTTTACTTTGTCTTATAGCATTTTTAAAGGCCTTCCCATCTGAACTTCCATGTGCTTTAATGCATATACCATCAACACCTAAGAAAGGAGCCCCTCCATATTCCTTATAATCAAATCTTTTCTTTATATCTTTAAAAACAGGTTTCAATAAAAGTGCACCAATTTTTGCAGTTATCCCTGAAGATAACATACCGTCCTTAACAATATTTAATACTGTTGATGCCGTACCCTCATACATCTTTAATATAGTATTCCCTGCAAAGCCATCACAAACAAGTACATTTGTATCCCCTAAAGTAACATCTCTAGGCTCAACATTACCAATAAAATTAAGAGTTTCTTCATTCTTTAATAATTGGTATGTATTCTTTGTTAAATCATTTCCTTTTTCTTCTTCTGCTCCAATATTAACTAATCCAATGCTAGGATTCTCACCATTTAGCACACCTTTATAATATTCTTTTCCCATATGTGCAAATTGAACTAAATATTCTGGTTTACAATCTACATTTGCTCCAGCATCAACAATCATAAATGGTGCATTCTTTCCTGGCATAATAGGTGCTAAGGCTGGTCTTTTAACCCCCTTAATTCTTCCAACTATAAAATTACAGCCAGCTAAAAAAGCTCCAGTGCTTCCTGCAGATAATACTGCATCACACTTTTTCTCTTTAACAAGACTTAAAGCTTTACAAAGACTTGAATCTTTTTTCTTTCGTATAGCCATAACTGGATGCTCATTAGTACTTATAACTTCTTTAGCATCAACTATGTTAATTTTGTCACCATTGTAACCTTCCTTTGCTAACTGCTCCTTAATAACCTCTTCTGGGCCTGTAATATAAAATTCCAAATCGTTATATTCATTTAAAGCTTGAATAACACCATTAATAACTGCTTGTGGTGCATTATCTCCACCCATACCGTCTATAGCAATTCTCATTTCTTTCACCCCTTATTTCTTTATATACAAAGAAAAGAAAGTCAAATGACTTTCTTTTATTCTTCAGTTGAAGCAACTACTTCTTTACCTTTGTAGAATCCACAGTTCTTACAAACTCTGTGAGCCATCTTCATTTCGTGGCATTGTGGACATTCAACTATTCCTGGTAAGCTTAACTTAAAAGTTTGAGCTCTTCTAGAATCTCTCTTTGCTCTATATGTCTTTCTAGCTGGATTTCCCATTATTACACCTCCTTATTCCCCAAACAACTCTCTAAGCTTTGCAAGCCTAACATCTACATCATAATCTAAACAACTACAATTTTCAACATTTTTATTCGCACCGCATACAGAACATAGTCCTTTACAGTCCTCTTTGCAAAGTCTTTTGATAGGTAAGGTTGAAATAATACAATTTTCAATAATTTCGGTAATATCAATTGTATCACCATCTACAAACATTATTCCATCATCTTCAAGATCTGGATCGTTTGTAAACCTTTCTTCTATATCAATATCTATTGGATAGATAAAGGTATCTAAGCATCTCGAACAATTTAACTTTAGTTTTGTTTTTATCGAAGCCTCTATTAATATAACATCTTTTTCAGATATTGCAACCCCTTTAACATCAACTTTTTCAATTGCTCTAATTTCTTCTCCTTCGAATTCAAAAGGTTCTAACTCGAATGATAAAGATATTTCTTTTTTCCTATTTTTTTTAGACAATAAATCTGAAAAATTAATAATCATATCTTATGCTCTGGAAGATTTCCTCATACCTTTAAAGGTATATTATACTTTATGTATAGCTCGAGCCAAGCGATTTTTCACTCCTCGCCAAAATTTACTGAATTCAAACACAATTTATTATATAAAGCTAAGACATAAAAGTCAAGCTTATTTACATAATTACTTTTGTATTAATTCTAAAGTGTCTCTTGCAATCATTAATTCTTCGTTTGTAGGTATAACAAATGCTTTAACTTTGCATCCTGGTTTTGATATTTCTCTTACCTTACCTCTAACATTGTTAGCTTCTCTATCTACTTCTACTCCTAAGAATTCTAATCCCTTTAAGCACTCTTCTCTAGTTTCTGGACCATTTTCTCCAACACCAGCAGTAAATACTATAGCATCAACTCCGCCCATAATTGCAGCATAAGATCCTATTGTAGCTCTTACTTTATATTCAAATACTTTAAGTGCTAATATAGCTCTTGGATCTTTATCTTTGAATGCTCCATCTTCAATATCTCTGAAATCTGAGCTTATTCCTGAAATTCCAAGAACACCTGATTTTTTGTTCATTAAATCATTTACTTCATCAGCTGATAAACCTTCTTCTTTCATTAAGAAAGTAACTATTGCTGGATCAATGTTACCACATCTAGTTCCCATAGCAACTCCTTCAAGTGGTGTGAATCCCATTGAAGTATCTACAGAAACACCATTTTTAACAGCACATACACTTGCACCGTTTCCTAAATGACAAGTGATTATTTTTAAATCTTTAATATCTCTTCCCATAACTTCTGCTACTTTTTGAGAAACATATTTATGAGAAGTACCGTGGAATCCATATTTTCTTATTCCATGTTTTTGATATAATTCATATGGTAAAGCATAAATGTATGCTTCTTCTGGCATAGTTCCATGGAAAGCAGTATCAAATACAGCTACCATTGGTGTATTTGGCATTAATTCTTCACAAGCATTAATTCCTATCATATTAGCTGGGTTGTGAAGTGGTGCTAATTTAAAGCATTCTTCTATGTATGCCTTAACTTCATCGTTTATTACAACTGATTGATTGTATTTTTCACCACCGTGAACAACTCTATGTCCTACTGCTGAGATTTCATCCATAGATGAAATAACTCCATTTTTCTCATCAACTAAAGCTTCTAAAACTAGCTTTATTGCATCCTTATGATCTGCCATTGGTTGTTTTATAATGTATTTATCTCTACCTTCAACCTTTTGAGTTAAAACAGAGCCTTCAATTCCTATTCTCTCAACTAATCCTTGAGCTAATGATTCTTCTGTCGACATATCGATTAATTGATATTTAAGTGAAGAACTTCCACAGTTTATAACTAATACTTTCATTTTTGAACACCTCTTAAAACTATTTAATTTTTGTCTATTTTGTATTTTGAGCTTGTGCTTGAACTGCTGTTAAAACAACAACATTAACGATATCTTCTGAGTTACATCCTCTAGATAAGTCATTAATTGGCTTTGCAAATCCTTGACACATTGGTCCTATAGCTTCAGCTCCTGCAAATCTTTGAACAAGCTTATATCCAATATTTCCTGATTGTAAATCTGGGAATATTAATACATTTGCCTTACCTGCAACTTTACTATTTGGAGCCTTTTGAGCTGCAACACTTTCAACTATAGCTGCATCTAATTGAAGCTCACCATCAATTAATAAATCAGGTCTTAACTCTTTTGCAAGTTCTGTTGCCTTTCTAACCTTGTCAACCATTTCATGGTCTGCACTTCCCATAGTTGAGAATGATAACATAGCAACTCTTGGTTCAACCTTACAAAGGTTACGTGCTGTATCAGCTGTTGCAATTGCAATTGCAGCTAATTGTTCATAATTAGGATTTGGATTAACAGCACAGTCAGAGAATAATAACATTCCATTTTCTCCATACTTAGATCCTGGTACCATCATAATAAAGAAACTTGATACTACTGAAACCCCTGGTGCAGTTTTTATAATTTGTAAACCTGGTCTTAATAAATCACCTGTTGTATGAACAGCACCTGAAACCATTCCATCAGCATCATCTAACTTTACCATCATTGTTCCAAAGTATAATGGATCTCTAACGATTTTATCTGCTTTTTCTATAGTCATACCTTTATTTTTTCTTGACTCATAAAATGCATTTATATAATCTTGTAGTCTATCTGATTTTTCAGGATTTATAATTTCAACTCCTGTTAAATCAACTCCAAGCTCTTTAGCCTTTTGTAATATTTTTTCTTCGTTACCGATTAAGATTGGAAATGCTAAACCTAATTTGTGGATTTTTTCTGTTGCAACAATTGTTCTTTCCTCATCACCTTCAGGTAAAACAATTCTTTGCTTATTTTCTTTAGCAGCGTTCCATAATTTATCCATAAGTTCCATATCTAATTTCCCCTTTCGAATTTATACGGTCTCATCAACAATACTAATATACTCCCATGTATGCATATATTTCAATACCTAAATTGCGCAAAAAATTAATTCTTTATATTATAAATTTTCTGAATTTTATACACGTTTAAATCTTATATAATATTTATATTATATAAAACCTTTCACTTTTCCTCCTCTATGCTATAATATTTTTATATTTCCCAAAAAGGAGTTAAAATATGAATATAACAGGAATAATTACTGAATATAATCCATTTCATAATGGTCATAAATTCCATTTAGAAGAAGCAAAGAAACAAACAAACTGTGATGGTGTAATATGCATTATGAGTGGAAACTTTGTACAAAGAGGCGGCCCTGCCATAGTAGACAAGTGGCAAAGAACTGAAATGGCTTTAAATAATGGAGTTGATTTAATAATAGAACTTCCAACTTTTTATGCTGTCTCTTCTGCAGAATTTTTTGCAAAAGGTGCTGTTTCAATATTAAACTCTTTAGGAGTAGTTGATAATATTTTCTTTGGCTCCGAGTGCGGGGACAGCAAAAAACTATTAGAAATTGCTAAGGTCCTTGTAAGCGAAGATTCTGATTTTCAAAATTTATTGAAAAGAAATTTATCATTAGGTCTTACTTTTGCAAAATCTCGAGAAAAAAGCTTAATAGAATATTTAAATGATGAAGATATAAATAATATCGTCACTTCATCAAATAACATTTTAGGTATTGAATATATAAAAGCTATTTTAAAACTAGGAAGTTCCATTAATCCTGTAACCTTAAGGCGTGAAGGTTCAAATTATAACGATAAAGAGATATCTACTTCTTTCTCTTCTGCAACTTCAATTAGAGAAGTTTTAAAATCTTCATCCCCTATTGAAAATATTAAAAATTTGATTCCATTAGAGTCTTATGAAATTTTTAGTAAATTGCAAGAAGAGAATTATGATTTTATCTTCGATGAAGAAATGTTCAAGTATATTAAGTACAAAATCCAAACTAACTGTATAAATTTTAACAATCTTTATGAAATAACAGAAGGTTTAGAAAATAAAATAATTAAAGAAATATCTTCATCTAATTCATACGATGAATTTATATTAAAAATAAAAAGCAAAAGATATACATATAGTAAGATTTCAAGATTACTTACACACATATATCTAGGACTTGATAATGATTGTTTTAAAAATATAGAAGATACTAACAACTTATATGCTAGAGTTTTAGGCTTCAATAAAAAAGGAAGAGAAATTCTTTCATTAATTAAAAGTAATTCTTCTATTCCTTTAATAACTAAAGTACCAAGATTTTCAGATAATCCATTATTAAAATTTGATTTACAAGCAACAGCTGCTTATTCAATATTAAATAATAAAGTTAATCCTTATAATGATTATCTTAAAAGTCCTATAATAAAATATTAATATTACAATATATACAGCATATAAATACTATAGATGGGAGGGATGACCATGTATAGTATTATTTTTTTACTAATAATCATATTTTTACTACTGTTACTTTTATTCAAATTATTAAAAGTTAACAAAAATTATTTTATGTGTATCTTAATTACAGTATTTATTTTTTTATTTGTTTCTAATCTTCAAAGTTGTATTGACGCTGCCTTAGTAGGGGTAAATCTAGTAGTTAAGACTATAGTTCCAACAATTTTTCCTTTTTCAGTTATATGTAATTTACTAATTTCCTATGACGGTGTCAGTCTATATTCTAAAATTCTAGGACCTTTGTTTTGCAAACCATTAAAACTTTCAAAATCATCATCTTTTCCAATAGTAGCAAGTATATTAAGTGGTTACCCCCTTGGTTGCAAATATTGTTGCGATCTTTACTCTTTAGGTTACATAGACAGAAAAGAATTTGAAAGATTATTAAATATTGCAAGTAATGCAAGCCCTATGTTTTTAATAGGATCTATCGGAGCCACAATGCTCGGAGATATAAAATTAGGATTTATTTTACTTATAGGTAATTATTTAGCTCCAATGATTGTAGGTATTTTAACAATTAAACAAAGTAAAAATCTATCAAATATGAAGGAAGTTCCAGCAAATACATCCAATATTAATTTTGGAACTGCATTAAAATCTGCACTTGATAATGGTGTAAATACAACTTTACAAGTTGGCTCTTTTGTAGTTTTATTTTCTATAATTATAAGCATAATAAAAAATAATGCTTATATAAGCATTATTTTTAGTAATATAGAAAATTTTTTAAATCTTCCTCAGTATTCACTTTATGGTATATTTTTAGGTAGTGTAGAATTTACAAATGGTTGTAAACTTATAACTACATTACCTTTAACAATCCCCTTTAAGTTATCTATAATTAGCTTTATTTGTTCTTTTTCCGGATTATCAGTAATAGCTCAAATAAGCTCATTTGTATCAAAATACAATGTATCTTTAGCAAAATATAGCTTTTATAAATTGATTCAAGGAATAATTAGCTTCTTTATTACATTTGTAATAAGCAGTGTATTTACACTTAAATACACTGCTTATACATCAACATTTATTCCTGATAACTACAATATTACAATAATAATTTACTTATTTATATTACTATCACTGATATGTACTTTAATTATTGCAATATCAAAGAAATTACATCGTTCTTAATTCTGCTATATTTTCTTTAATTATAGTGCCTGTTTGTGTTAAGTTATCATCTATATCCTTTGCCACTTTTTCAAATGAATCTTGCATAGATTTTATTAATGCAGCTTTTTGCTTTTCAATTTCTGCATCTAATTGTGTTAATATTTCATTTGAATATTCTCTAGATCCTATTCTAATAGCTTTAGCATCTCTTTGTGCTAAAGCTATTATTTCATTAGCTCTTAACTTTGCTTCTCTTACAATATCATGACTTTCAACATTTTGCTTCATGATTTCAATTGTTTCTTTTTTTACACTATCATATTCTTTTTGCGCATCAGCAAGAATTCTATCCTTCTCACTAACAATCCATTGCGCCTTTTTAAATTGATCTGGAAGACAATTCATGATTTGTTCAATTACTTCATTAAATTCCTTTTTATCAATTATTGTTTTACCTGTAATAGGCATTTTCGCGGAATTTTCCACCATATCTTGTAGGTATTCTAACAATTCATATACACTCGAATCCATATTCTCCAAAAATATTCCCCCTAACTTCTATCCCTTAATTTTCTTAACAACATCTTCAACTATTTCATCTGGAACTAATCCATTAATTTTGCCACCAAACTTTGCAACCTGCTTTACTGATGATGAACTTAAAAATGAATTCGCAGCAGCTGTAGTCATAAACAATGTTTCAATCTCACAATCTAACTGGTTATTCATAAGCGCCATTTGAAATTCATATTCAAAATCTGTTACAGCCCTTAATCCTTTAAGTATAACCTTTGCATCATATTTTCTTGCTAAGTCTACTAAAAGCCCATTAAAACTAACAACCTCTACATTAGGTAAATGTGATGTTACTCTTTTTATTAATTCTACCCTCTCTTCAATAGAAAACAATCCTACCTTGTCGATATTAACCAATACACCAACTATAAGTTTATCAAAAACTTTAGACCCTCTTGTAATAATATCTAAATGCCCATTAGTAATAGGATCAAAACTTCCCGGATAAATTGCTACTCTCATATTCTTCTCCCTAAGTTAATTAATTTTATAATAACAAACTGTTGTATTACCATATTTCTTAGATTTGTATAACTTTATGCTACCATAACCTTCATATATTTCTTCTATAGAATCTATTTTAGTAACTATAATACCATCTTCATTTAACATTTTATTTTCTTCTATAATTTTCATTGCCTCAGGAATCATCTCTTTACAATAAGGTGGATCTATAAAAATAACATCCATTACCTTTCCTTTTTTAGCTAAATCCCTTAACACATCATACGAATCCTTATTTAAAGGAAAACAAAAATCACTAAATTTTAAATTATCAACATTTTCTTTTAATAATGGAAATGTTACAGCACTCTTATCTACTAAATATACTTCTTTAGCACCTCTACTTGCTGCTTCTAAACCCAAGCTACCAGTTCCAGCAAATACATCAATTACTATCGCATCTAATAAATGATTTTGTATAGTACTAAACATAGCTTCTTTAACTCTATCTAAAGTCGGCCTAGTTTCCATAGTTGCTGGAGGTATTAACTTACGTCCTCTTGCTTTTCCTGCTATAATTCTCATTTAATTTCCTCCTTTGTCATTAACATAATAATTCTAACATATAATTAATTTATTAACAATTTTTTTATTAATGGAAATTCACTCTTTACTTTTGCTCATAGGAGTAAGTTCACCTAACCAAATTAAAATTTGGAGCTAATTTATATGAAACTCTTCCTCCTTTCAGTCGGATGAGTAAGTTCACCTAACCAAATTAAAATTTGGAGGTTCACTTAATTAAAACAGATATATTTACTCCATCTTTCTAATGAATTTTTAACTTCGTTACAGAACTTTACCTTTTCTGGTTCATCTGAATCAAGTAATAACCTTGCTTCGCTTTTAGCACATTTTAATATATTTAAATCATCATATATATTAGCTAAAATAAATTCTTCATCTCCACTTTGCCTTCTACCAAACATTTCACCTGAACCTCTTAACTTTAAGTCCTCTTCTGATATATAAAAACCATCAGTTGAAGTCGTCATTATTTCCATTCTCTTTTTGGTATTTTCACTTTTTGCTTTTGCAATTAAAAAACAATAGGATTCATAGCTACCTCTACCAACTCTTCCTCTCAATTGATGTAATTGTGCAAGACCAAATCTTTCAGCATTTTCAATTATCATTACAGATGCATTAGGTACATTAACTCCAACTTCAATAACCGTTGTTGAAATAATAGCTTTTGTTTCATTATTTTTAAATCTTCCTATTATCTCATCCTTTTCTTTTGGCTTCATTTTTCCATGAAGAATTTCTATTGGTATACCCCTAAACATACCATCACTTAATTCATTATAAAGTTTTTCTACAGAATTTAATTTCATATCTTCATCTTCTTCAATTAGTGGACATACTATGTAAACCTGTCTACCCTTCTCTATTTCATCCAAAGCTAAATCATAAGCGGAATTTCTTTCATTTTCATTAAAAAATCTTGTATCTATAGGTTTTCTTCCAGGTGGAAGCTGATCTATAGCAGAAATATCTAAATCCGAATAAACATATAAAGCTAAAGTTCTTGGAATTGGTGTAGCTGTCATTACCATTACATCAGGTCTTCTACCCTTATTAATCAATCTGCTTCTTTGCTCAACCCCAAATCTATGTTGTTCATCTGTAATTACCATTCCTAAATTTTTAAAATCAACATCTTCTTGTATTAATGCATGAGTACCAATTACAATAAGCGGCTCATCCGTTGTAATAAGTTCCTTAATACGTCTTTTTTCTTTCATTGATGTACTTCCAGTTAATAATTCTATATGTATATTAAATGGTTCTAATAATTTCTTCGCCTCTAAATAATGCTGATTTGCTAATATTTCTGTTGGCACCATTAATGTAGCTTGATATCCGTTTTTAACTACATTAAACATTGCAATTAATGCAACTACTGTTTTTCCACTACCAACATCCCCTTGAACTAATCTATTCATCGGCCAGGGACTTTTTTGATCTCTTAATATTTCTCGCACAACCCTTGTTTGTGCATCTGTTAAACTATAGGGAAGTGCAGCTTTTAAATCTCTTAATTCATCAACTAATTGAAATGTAATTCCATTCTTAGTCCTAAGATTCTTTTTTAACATTAAAAGTTTCATTGAATAAGTAAATAGCTCTTGAAATTTCAATCTGTTTATTGCTAATTCAAGTTCCCTTCTCCCTTTAGGAAAATGTATATTTTTAATAGCAAAATCTAAATTAGTCATTTTATATTTATCTAATAGATATTTAGGTAAGTTATCCCTAATTGTTATTTGTTCCAAACAATTCCCTATAAGCTTAATTAAAATCTTATCGCTTAAATCACCTTTTAAACTATATTTAGGTACTATTTCGTTTTCCTTTGCCATTTTAACTCCAATAATAGGGTTAATAACTTCTAATCTATTAGTTACCTTTTTGAACTTTCCCATTAAATCATAACTTTGACCTATTTTAAAAGTATTTTTTATAAATCCCTGATTAAACCATTTCCCCAAAACTAAATGTCCTAAATAATTAAATCTAATAGTTGTTAAAGTTTTTCCTGTTTTAGTTCTAACATCTCTATCTATTCCAACACAAACACAAGATAAAACTTGCTTATCTTCTTCATCAATTTCGTTAAAAGGAATATTACTTCTTAAAAATTCATAATCCCTAGGAAAATACAAAAGTAAATCTAACACAGAAAAAATTCCACATTTATTTAATTTTTCTAAAAGCTTTGGTCCAACTCCCTTTAAACATTTTACATCTTGTGATATATCCATAAAACTTCTCCTAATCTGTAAAATTACAAATATATTTTACGAAACTGTAATATAATAATAATAATAATAATACAATTTCTTATAAAATCTTAAATATAATTTTATAATAGTATAATAAAAAAATAAAGTACAAGAAGATAATCTTCCTGTACTTTAAATAATTATTCTACAGCCATTATGAAGTAATATAAAGGTTGATCTCCTTTGTAGAATTGTACATCACAATCTTCATATTTTTCTTCTAATTTTTCTGTGAATTCTTCTATTTTACTTTCATCTACATCTTTACCATAGAAAATAGTTATAAGTTCACTATCTTCATCAACCATAGATTCAAGAACTTCTTCTGCTACTTCAAAGTAATCATTACCAACCTTATTGATCTTACCTTCAACAAGTCCTAACATATTACCTTCTTTGATTTCAATACCATCCATTTCAGTATCTCTAACAGCATAAGTAACAGAGCCTGTCTTAACAAGTTCTAATGCTTCCATTAATGCAGCTTCATTTTCATCTACTTCATGTTCAGCATTGAACATTGTAATACAAGTTATTCCTTGTGGAATACTCTTAGTTGGTATAACTCTTACGTCCTTTTCAGAGATTTCAGAAGCTTGAGTAGCTGCCATAATTATATTTTTATTATTAGGTAAAATAAATATGTGATCTGCATTTAACTTTGAAATACATTCCATCATATCTTGAGTAGATGGGTTCATTGTTTGACCACCCTCAATAACATAGTCAACTCCTAAATCTTTTAACACATGAGTTATTCCTTCACCCATAGCTACTGAAATAAATGCATATTTCTTCTTTTCTGCTGCAACTTCAGCTTCAACTTGCTTTGCAGCTTCTTGTTCTTCTTTAGAAGTTAAAAGTTCTCTATGCTCTTCTCTCATGTTATCTATTTTAATCTTAGATAATTCACCAACAGTTACAGCTTTAGATAAAACTAATCCTGGATCATTTGTATGGATATGTACCTTGATAACATCATCATATCCAACTACGATCATAGAATCTCCTAATGGTTCTATTTCATCTTGGAATGCTTTTGCCTTTGAAGCATCTCCTAATATTATAAATTCTGTACAATAACCGAACTTTATGTCTATTTCTTCAGTTCCTTGTGCATTTGTTCCTGTTGAACCATTAGCCACTATATCTTTTATTTCAGCCTTTATATCGTCTTTTAATGCATCATGCATACCTTGTAATATGATATATAATCCCATACCACCTGAGTCAACAACTTTAGCTTTTTTAAGAGCTGGTAAAAGATCTGGAGTTCTGTCAAGCATTACTTTTGCTTCTTTAACCACTTCATTTAAAAGTTCAACTATATCAGTTTTATCACTTTTTATAGCACCTTCTGAGGCTGCTCTTATAACAGAAAGTATAGTACCTTCTGTTGGCTTCATAACAGCCTTATAAGCAGCCTTACTTCCTTCAACAAAAGCATTAGCTAACTCAGCACTATCTACACTTGTTTTACCTTCTAATCCCTTAGAAATACCTCTAAGTATTTGAGATAAGATAACCCCTGAGTTTCCTCTTGCTCCCATTAAAGCACCCTTAGCTAACTTTTTAGAAGTTTCACCAATAGATTCTGAGTTTAAGTTTTCAATTTCTTTAACTGCAGCTTTAAATGTCATTGACATATTTGTTCCAGTATCACCATCTGGTACTGGGAATACATTTAAAGCATTAACAAAGTCACTTTCCTCTAACAATCTATTACTAGCATTAACAACCATATTATAAAAATCATGGCCGTTTATTCTATCATATTTCATCCTGTTCCCTCCTAGACTCTAACCGCTTGAACATTAACCGTAACTGAAGCAACCTTTAGTCCAGTATAATTTTCAACACTATAACGTACCTTTTGAATAATATTATTAGCTATTACAGAAATTTTAGTTCCGTATTCAACCATTATAGATAATTCAATTACTAATTTATCTTCATCGTTAAAATTTAATTTAACACCTTTACTTAAATTCTCAATTCTCATTAACTCCCATAAGCCTTCTGTAGCATTCTTAGATACCATACCAACAACACCATAACATTCCATTGTTGATAATCCTACTATTTTTGCTAATACTTCTTCAGAGTAATGTATACTTCCAAGGTCATTTGAATATCCTACCATACAAAATCCTCCTTTTTATCTTTCCATATAAAACATTGTATATTAGTTACCATATTAATTCAAGAGAATTTATCCTTTTCATTCTCCATTTACCGTCATTTTATAATTTTTTTTAATATTTTTTTTAAATAGCCTTGCTTTTTTTATATAACTTATGTTAAAATCAATTTTGTCCTATTGAAGAGAAATTATCTTCATATAACAAGGAGGTGTTTTCAAGTGGCAAGAAGATGCGAAGTTTGTAATAAAGGTGTAGTATCTGGAACTCAATACTCACACTCACATCGTCAATCTAAGAGAACTTGGGCTCCTAACATAAAGAGAGTAAAGGCTTTAGTTAACGGAACACCAAAAACTGTTCACGTTTGTACAAGATGTCTTAGATCTGGTAAGGTTGAAAGAGCAATATAAGTTCAAATAGAAAATGCAATTGATATAATCAATTGCATTTTTTATTTGCTTATTTTAAAACTTTTTTAAATAAAAGGCATACTATCCTTAATAACATATGTTATTTTTCTCATATGTACTTATTTTTTTCTAGTAAAAAATTTAATAATTGATGATATAAATTTAGGTAATTTAATTGCTACAATTTTCATTCTTCTCCCTCCATTCATTTACCCTTTAACTAACTTTGTGCTATTTACTCTTTATAAAATAAAAAACACCATTCCTTACTACTAATTGTATGCAGTAAAATGTGAAATGGTGCATGTTTTTTTAATCTTTTGAAAATATTATAAGTATATTTCCATTAGAAAGCTCTATTTCTATCTCATCTGAAATAAATTCATTTGAAACAGTTCGTGAATCTCCAACTTCTAAATTATATTTATTCAATTCATATTTTGCTTTCTTAATAGAAAATTCCCTTATAGTTTCATTATATGCTAAAAACGATATATATTTATACTCTTTTTCATTTTTTATGCTTGTATTAGAATTTACTAATAATATTTTATTTCTATCATCAATAATTTCTGCTCTAACATTATATTTTAAAGCCTTTAATAATAGTCCTAAATTTCCTAATGTATGATCAAATCTTTGCCCTGTAGCTCCTAAAAAGTATATCTCAGTGACTTCACTAGAAATAGCAAGCTCAAAAGCCTCTTCAGAATCAGTAAAATCCTTCTCACATTTATATTTATATTTTACAGATCCCCTTTTTTCTAAGGCTTCTATAACTTCTATATTAGAAGAATCAAAATCCCCTACTATATAATTAGGCTTTATATCTAAGTCATAAAGATAATTACACCCTTTATCAACTCCAATAATTAAATCGCAAAAATCTGCATATTGCTTTATAATTTCATCTTTTGGTTTTACACCTCCAGACATTATTAAACACTTCATTATTAGCCTCTTAATGCTTTAATATTTTCTTCTATATTTCCATTTTTAAATACAGCTGATCCAGCAACAATTACATTTGCCCCTGCTTCAACAACATCTTTAACATTATTGCTATCTATTCCGCCATCAACTTGAATTAATATATCTTCGTTATTTGCTTCAATTGCCATTTGTTTTACTTCTCTAATTTTATCTAAAGAGTAAGGAATAAAGCTTTGTCCTCCAAATCCTGGATTAACAGACATTATTAAAACCATATCTAAGCTTCCAATAATGTTTTTTAATACAACAGTAGGAGTTGCAGGATTTAATGCTACTGCAGCTTTAATCCCTTTAGATTTAATATATTGAATAGCTCTATCTAAATGTTTTTCTGATTCATAATGTAAAGTTATTATATCAGCTCCTGCTTCTATAAAATCATCTATGTACCTTTGTGGATTATTAATCATTAAATGAACATCAAAAACTTTATCTGTTTTATTTCTTATTGCTTTAATTACAGGCATACCAAATGATATATTAGGTACAAACTCTCCATCCATTACATCTATATGAATAAAGTCTGCTCCTGCATCATGAAGCTTTATTACTTCTTCTCCTAATTTTGAAAAATCTGCTGATAATATTGACGGTGCTATTTTAACCATTAATATTTCCTCCCATCCATTATTTCTTGTAGTGTTTTTATATAAAAATCATATCTAACCTTATTAATTTTCCCTTCTTCTACTGCATTTTTAACTGCACAGTTAGGCTCCTTATAATGTGAACAACCCCTAAACTTACATTTATTATTATACTCTTCAAATTCTGGGAAGCAATATTTTAAATCATCTTTCTCTATAAAAGTAACTTCTAATGTTGAAAATCCTGGTGTATCAACTATGTATCCATCTTGTACATCAATAAGCTCACTATGTCTTGTAGTATGTTTTCCTCTTCCTAGTTTATTTGAAACTTCACCAGTTTCCATATGATATTTTTCAGTCAATGTATTAATTAATGTTGATTTTCCTGCTCCAGATGGTCCACATAACACAGTTACATTACCATCTAACTTTTCTTTTAAAACTTCAACACCTAATCCCTTCTTAGCATTAATATATAATACCTCATAACCTATGGAGTTAATTTTTTCTTTTACAACTTCTCTTTCTTCATCAGATACTAAATCTACTTTGTTTAAACAAACAATGGCTTTTATATTATTATGTTCACATAATACTAAAAATCTATTTAATAAATCATAATTAATATCTGGATTCTTAATTGCAAAAACAACAAATGCTTGAGTTACATTAGCAACTGTTGGTCTAATAAGTTCAGATGTTCTTTCATGTATTTCAGAAATAACACCTTTCCCATTCTCTACTACTATTTCTACATCATCTCCAACAAGTGGTTTCATATCCCTATGTCTAAACTTTCCTCTTGCTTTACACTCTATTAGTCCATCAGCAGTTTTTACATAATAAAAGCCACCAATTCCTTTGATTATTTTTCCTTTCATAGTACCTCCAAACTTTTTACTCTTCTTAATTATAATAAACACTATTATAAAACAATTGCAATATTTTATTTAATAAAATTAAAAAAAAAATGAGATTACACTATGGTAATCCCACTATATATATTTTTTAGTTTAAATATTTTTAATCTGAATATTTTATTTGCACCTTTAACTTACTGAATCAGTTGCCATTCCAGTATCATAAGTACTATTTGTTGTATTATCTGTATTATCTAGATCTGTATTTGGTTTTGTGTTAGTTGGTTGATCTTCTTCCCCATCATTAACATCACTACCATTATTACCATCATTACCATTATTACCATTATTACCATTATTATCAGATGAAGTAATTTTTGATATTTGGATTTTAACGCTTTCACCTTTTTTTATTTTGCTATTAAATCCTTTTACAACATATGAACTCATATCTCCATCCTGAGGTGTTCCACCTGAGATAGTATACGATATTCCTGCAGCGCTTAAACTACTTACTGCTTCATCTAATCTCATTCCAACACTAATATATTGGCTAACATCTATTGAAGTTTCTGTATACTTTCCATAAGTAAGTGTAATAGCAGATCCACTTGATACTTTAGTACCTGCTTCAATAGTTTGATTTAATACTAAGCCATTTTCTGATTCATTATCTGTTTGTTGCTCTTTTAATTTTACAACTAATCCTAAACCTTCTAACTCACTCTTAGCACTATCAACATTTTGCCCTAAATAATTTGAAACTGAAACATACTTTACTTCTGGTCCTTTACTAATAGTAAGTTCTATTATTGATCCTTTCGGTACTTCAGTGCCCTTATCTGGTGATTGTCTAATTAAATATCCATATTCTACACTATCATTATATTCTTCAGTAATATTATATTTTAAACCCTTTTGGTCTAAAAAGTCCTTAATATAATTAATTTCTCTATCTCTTAAATCAGGTACAGTAATTTTTTCTAAGCCACCTGAAACCTTAACATTAATTGTATCACCTTTTTTTGCAGTTCCATCAGCTTCTGGTGACATTTCTAGTATTGTACCTTCCTCTTTATCACTCTCAACAGTTTCTATAACATTTAATTTTAACCCTAATTTTTCTAGTTCTTTTTTAGCATCTTCAGTTAGCATCCCTACAATATTAGGAATTGTTACACTTTGAACCTTAGAACCACCAATTAACCCACTTCCAAAGGTAATTCCAAGCATTAAAGCTAAAACTATAACAACTATACCTACTATAATTCCAATATTTCTATTTCTATTTCCTTTTTTTGAATTTCTCTTATCATTGAAAGAGTCTTCATCTTCATCCTCATCTTCGTCATCATAATCATTTTCAAAATCAGACTTAGTATAAAGATTATTATTAGTATTATTATTTTGTTTAGAAGCTACATTAGAAGGTTGATTATTTAATAAATCCTCACTTCTTATAGGTTCCATTATAATAGTTCTTCCATCATCATAATTATCTCTAGTACCAATATTCACACTAGGATTTTCCTTTATTTTTTGTAAATCATTTATTAATTCTCTACAATTTTGATATCTATTAACACTTTCCTTACTCATACACTTCATAATTAAATTATTTAAACTATCTGGTATGGCTGGATTCTGTTTTTTAGGTTCAATAGGCTCAGATTGAATATGTTTTAATGCTATTGTAACTGGCGATTCCCCATCAAAAGGAAGTATACCTGTTACCATTTCATATAACACAATACCTAAAGAATAAATATCTGATCTTGAGTCTACAAATGCTCCTTTAGCTTGTTCTGGTGATAAATAATGAGCAGACCCCATAATTGTAGTTGTATTTGTTATCGTTGCTGAAGTTGAGCTTTTAGCTATTCCAAAATCAGTAACCTTAACTAATCCATTCTCTGTAACCAAAATATTTTGTGGTTTAACATCTCTATGAATAATATTGTTTTTATGTGCACATTCTAATGCCTTTGCTATTTGAATTGCAATACTTATAGCTGTAGTATAATTCAGTTTTCCACTGCTAATAATTAAATCCTTCAAAGTTTTACCATTAACATATTCCATAACAAAGTAATCAATATCTTCTTCTTCTTCATGTCCAACATCTAATACATTTACAATATTAGCATCTGAGAAATTGGCTACCGCTGTAGCTTCTTTTTTAAACTTATCTGATATATCTTTGTTATTGGCGAATTCTTTTTTTAATATTTTCACGGCAACTAATCTACTTAGCTTATTATCTCTAGCTTTATAAACAATAGCCATTCCACCTTCGCCAATCTTTTCCATCAGCTCATATCTATTCCCTAATACTTCACCGATCATCTCTACACCTCTCCTCCAAATAGCAAGACCGTAATATTATCTCTTCCCCCTCGACTTTTCGCTAATAAAACCAACTTGTCACAGGCATGATTGTAGTCATTAACTTTATTTATCTCTTCCAAAATTTCTTCATTTAATACTTCATTTGATAATCCATCTGTACACAATAAATATTTATCATAAGAACTCAAATCATATTTAAATATGTCAATCTTTACTATATTGTTTGTGCCTAACGCACGTGTAATAACATTTTTCTTTGGGTGATTTCTTCCTTCTTCTTCTGTTATTGTTCCAGAATCAATTAATTCTTGAACTAAAGAATGATCCTTAGTAATTTTCACTATTGTACTATCCTTTATTCCAAAACAACTACTATCTCCAACATTAGCAATAATAATTTCTCCATTACTAATCAAAGCTGCTACTAAAGTAGTACCCATTCCTCTATACTCACTACCACTTGTTGCACTTTCATAAATTTTAGAATTAGCAAAACTTACAGCATTTTCAAGGACCGAACTTCCTTCATTCTCATAATTATCTCTAACATAAGCCTTAACAGTATCAACAGCTATTTTGCTAGCTACTTCACCAGCATTATGACCACCCATACCATCAGCTACTACATATAATCTGTATCTAGGCTCTTCAATGTATCCAGCATAATCTTCGTTTAACGACCTAACTACACCTACATCACTTTTTATACCCACCATTTTGTTCTTCGCCCCTTTATTTTTGTGTTTCTAAATAACTTCTTCTAAGTTGCCCACATGCAGCATTAATATCTGTACCCATTTCTCTTCTAACTGTTACTTCAATTCCATGTGCTTTTAATATTTCTTCAAAATCTTCAATAGTTTTTTTAGATGGTCTTTTTAATGTATTTTCCTTTATTTCATTTACTGGAATTAAATTCACGTGACCATTCATATCCTTTAAAAGCTTAGATAAAGATTTTGCATCTTCTTTACTATCATTAACTCCTGATACCAGTGAATACTCATATGTAATTCTACGGCCTGTTTTATTCATATAATACCTACAAGCATCTAATATCTCTGCTATAGTATATTTATTGGCAATAGGCATTATAACCTTTCTTTTTTCATCGCTAAATGCATGTAAAGAAATTGCCAAAGTAATGCTTAAATCTAAATCTGCTAATTCAATTATTTTTGGTACAATTCCACAAGTTGATAAAGTGATATGTCTTTGACCTATATTTAATCCATATTCTGCATTAACTAATTTTAAAAACTTCACAACATTATCAAAGTTATCAAGCGGTTCTCCACTTCCCATTAATACTACATTAGAAATTCTTTCTCCTAAGTATTTTTGTGCAACAATAATTTCTGCTAAAATTTCTCCTGCACTTAAATCCCTTATTCTACCGCCAATTGTAGAGGCGCAAAATTTGCACCCCATTCTACAACCAACTTGAGTAGATATACATATTGAATTTCCATGTTTGTATTTCATAAGTACGCATTCTATTAAATTATTATCCTTCATAGATAATAATATTTTCTTCGTATCATCTACACTAGATTCATATACTTCAACTATTTTAGGAATATCTATAATGAAGTTTTCCTTTAATTTTTCCTTTAAACTTACAGGAATATTTTTCATATCATCAAAATTCCATATATTTTTATATATCCATGAAAAAACTTGTTTTGCTCTAAAAGCACTTTCTCCATTTTCCTTCATCCAGCTTTGTAATTCTTCTAATGTGAAATCTAAAACATTATACATTTGTTCACCTACTATTTCTTACTTATCTTTGTAACTAAGAAACTATTATTTCTTACTTATTTTAGCAACAAAGAAACCATCCATATATTCATTTGGTAATATTGTTAATGAACCATCATTATTGTATATAAAGTTATCCATGTTACCTAAGAATATTTTTTCTACCTTAGCATCTTTGTACTTATTTAAGAACCATTCAATATTTTCTTGGTTTTCTTCAACATTTAAAGTACAAGTTGAATAAAGCATAGTTCCTCCTGTTTTTAAATAAGTCCAAGCATTTTCCATAATAGCTCTTTGAGTTGGAACTAAATCCTTAAGAGACTTTCTTGATTTATTCCATTTAATTTCTGGTTTCTTTCTTATTATTCCAAGCCCTGAACAAGGAACATCTATTAAAACCTTATCTGCAAATGAAACATATCTAGAATCTAATTTTGTTGCATCCATTGCTTCTACTTCAACATTATCTAATCCTAATCTCTCTAAGTTTTCCTTAATTAAAGATAACTTATTTTCATGTAAATCAAAAGCGTATACTTTTCCTTCACCTTCTAAAAGTTCAGCCATATGAGTAGTCTTTCCACCTGGAGCTGCACAAAGATCTAATGCTATATCTCCTTTTTCTAAATCTAAAAGCGGTGTTACAATCATAGCACTTTCATCTTGAACTGTTATTAATCCTTCGTTAAACAATTCATTATTTTCTATAGAACTACCACCCTTTATTATTATAGCTTCTGGACAAGCATATCCTTCTTCTACATCGTATCCCATTTCTTCAAGTCTTTCATATACTTCATCATAATCAGCTTTGCTTGTATTAACTCTTACAGTTACTTTAGGTGTAGCATTTAATCCCGCTAATATTTTTCTTCCATTTTCTTCACCATATTGTTTATAGATCATTCTAATAAACCATGGTTCATAAGAATATTGATATACTAATCTATCAATCTTATCCTTAATATCCATATCATCAGGATTCTTAGTATAACTTCTTAGTATTCCATTTACTAATTTAGAATCTTGAACTGAAATTTGTTTTGCTAATTCAACAGCTTCATTACAAGCTGCAAACTCAGGAACCTTATCTAAGAAATGCATTTGATAAATTGCCATTCTTAATATATTTAAAACTCTTTCATCCATTAATGATATATCTTTAATGTAATTTGATATTATCATATCTAATGTCTTTTTTCTTCTTATAGTTCCATAAACAAGTTCCGTTACTAAAGCTCTATCTTTTTCGTTTAAATCTACTTCATTTAATTCATTAGATAAAACTAAGTTAGAATAAGCTCCTTCAATTAAAACTCTATTAATTATGTTTAATGCTACTTCTCTACTATTCATACGTTACCTCTTAATCATTATTTCTATTGCTAATTGCAATTAATCTTATTAGTTGTAATATTGACATTAATGCTGCTGCTACATAAGTCATAGCTGCTGCACTTAAAACACTTTTAGCTCCTTTAATTTCATCACCATATAGAATATTTTTATTTTCTAGTATATTTAAAGCTCTCTTAGATGCATTAAATTCTACTGGTAATGTAACTAATTGATAAAATACGGCTACAGTGAAAAATATAATCCCTAGGTTTGTTAACATTGGGATACTAAATAATAATCCAAGCATAAAGATTATTATTGACGCTTGACTGCTAAAATTAACAGCTTTTGCTATAGATGTTCTTAATACTAAAGGTTTATATGCTTGCGCATGTTGAATTGCATGACCAACTTCATGTGCTGCTACTCCTGCTGATGCTATACTAGCCCTATGAAAAACTTCAGTAGATAATCTAATTTGCCTACTTACAGGGTCATAGTGATCAGTTAACTCACCTCTAACCTCTACAACCGGCACATCATAAAGACCTGCTGAATCAAGTATCATTCTTGCAATATTCTCGCCAGTATACCCATTTATTGTTCTTACAGACTTATACTTTTTATAAGTACTACTAACCTTCGTTTGTGCCCAAAAAGCAATTATAACTGCAGGAAGCAATAAAATCATAGTTCTATCAAAATAAAATCCAGGATACATCATACACCTCTCCTTTCATATTATACTAATTTACATCCAACCTCAATATCTTTACCATTTATATATTGCTCAATCGTAAGTGGTTTTCCATTTGGAAATTGTATTTTTTTAACTAATAATATACCTTTTCCACAAGAAACTTTCATACCTTTTTTGCTTACTTCTATTATAGTTCCTGCTTCTTTATTACTACTTTCAGCTAAAACTTCTGATTCATAAATCTTCATATTTTCATCTTTATAAGTAGTATGTGCTATAGGTCTTGGATTAAGCCCTCTAATTAAATTATGGATAGATTCTGCTGAATTATTCCAATTTATTTTACCAGTTTCTTTAGAAAGCATTTTTGCATAGCAAGTTTCTCCTTCTTGCTTTTCACCTTTAATTGAACCATCAGCTAATCCTTCAATAGTCTTTATTAAAAGTTCTCCACCTCTGTTCATTAAAATATCATGTAGTTCTCCAGATGTCATATTATCTGTAATTTCTACTTCATCTTTCAATAACATATCTCCTGTATCTAAACCAACATCCATAAGCATTGTTGTATTACCACTCTTCTTTTCACCATTAATTATAACCCAATTTAATGGTGCTGCACCTCTATACATTGGTAATAATGAAGCATGTAAATTTATACATCCATACTTAGGTATATCTAACACTTCTTTAGTTAATATTTGGCCAAATGCTACTACTATTATAAAATCTGGCTTTAATTCCTTTAAATATTCTACTGCTTCTCTATCATCTTTCAACTTTTCAGGTTGAAACACCTTAATATCATGCTTTACAGCTACTTCTTTCACTGGAGAAAAGACCATTTTCTTTCCTCTTCCTCTTGGTCTATCTGGCTGTGTAAACACAGCTTCTACACCAAACTTTTCTATTAAAGCTTCTAATGACGGAACAGCAAAATCAGGAGTTCCCATAAATACTATTTTCATTAACTTTCCTCCTATTTTACATGATCAATATATAATATACCATCTAAATGGTCATTTTCATGAAGTATAGCTCTCGCTAATAATTCTTCTCCTTCTAAAACAAATTGTTCACCTTTTTCATTAAATGCTCTTACTTTAACATAATTAGGTCTTTCAACTTGCTTTGTTTCTCCTGGTATACTTAAGCACCCTTCGTCATCACATTGAGTACCACTAGTTTCTAAAATTTCTGGATTTATAAATACCATAACTCCATTTTCATCACCAATATCTATAACAAATATTCTTTTAAGTATACCTACTTGTGGTGCTGCTAATCCAACTCCATTTTCTTCATACATAGTGTCTACCATATCTTCAATAAGAGTAAGTTCTCTATTTGTTATTTCAACTACCTCTTTACATTTTTTTCTTAAAACATCATCACCAACAGTTCTAACTTTTCTTATTGCCATCTTTTTGTCCTCCTAGAATAAATTATTTGGATTTATATCTATACTTATTCGTATATCATTATATACGTTCTTGTTCTCATCATAAAGTAATTCTTTAATTTTTTTTGCAAAATCTGAATTAAATTCACCTTTTATAACAATTTGCCATCTATAATTATCCTTAACTTTAGAAATCATACATGGAATTGGTCCTAAAAGTTCAACATCAAATTCCTTTTCTACTAAAGGTTTAATCACATTAGATATTTTATGCATAAAATTCTTTAATAAATCCTCTTTTTTAGCTGTACCATTTATTAATAATAATTTACCAAAAGGCGGATATTTCATCATAGCTCTAATAGTAAACTCCTTATCATAAAACCCTTCATAATCATAATTTATAGCATATTGTAAACTGTAATGATCTGGAGTATAAGTTTGAATTATAACTTCTCCTTGTTTATCACCTCTACCTGCTCTCCCTGCTACTTGTGTAATTATTTGAAAAGTTCTTTCTGCTGCTCTATAATCTGGTATATTTATAGACATATCTGCAGCTAAAATACCAACTAATGTAACATTTTTAAAATCTAATCCTTTAGAAATCATTTGAGTTCCAATTAAAATATCTGCTTCACCATTTTTAAAGCTATTATAAATTCTTTCATAAGAATTTTTGTCTCTTGTAGTATCAACATCCATTCTTATTACTCTTGCATTTTTAAAGTATTTTTTTACTTCTTCTTCAACTCTTTGAGTACCTGCGCCAAAAAACTTAACATATTTACTTTTGCACTTTGGACACTCTTTAGGTTCTCTTTGCGTTTTCCCACAATAATGACATACCAATAATCCATTTTTATGATAAGTCATGGAAATATCACACTCTTCACATTTAAAAACATACCCACAGCTTCTACAAGAAACAAAGGTAGAAAATCCTCTTCTATTTAAAAACAAAATCACTTGTTCTCTTTTTTGCAACCTATCTTCAATTGCGTTAAATAACTCTCTACTAAATAATGATTTATTTCCACTTCTAAGCTCATTTCTCATATCAACAGTATTCATTGGCGGCATTGCTTTACCATCAACTCTAGAATTAAGCTCTAACAATTCAATCTCTCCAATTAATGCCCTGTAGTATGTTTCAATAGTTGGTGTTGCTGAACCTAAAATTACTTTACAATTCTTTAATTCACTTATAAATTCCGCTATTTCCTTTGTTTGATATTTTGGATTTTGTTCAGATTTATATGTATTTTCATGTTCCTCATCTATAATAATAAGCCCTAAGTTTTGTGCCGGTAAAAATATAGCGCTTCTAGCCCCGACTATAACTTTTGCTTTTCCTTCTTTGACCCTAAACCATTCATCAAATCTTTCCCCATCAGACAACTTGCTGTGAAATAAAGCAACATTTACTCCAAACCTTCCTTTAAATCTTTCAATCATTTGTGGAGTTAGTGCAATTTCTGGTACTAATATAATTGATGATTTATTTTCTAATAAAGCCTTTTCAACAAGTCTCATATAAACTTCTGTTTTACCAGAACCTGTTACACCTTTAAGTAAAAATAAATTACTACTAGAGCTATTGTACTGATTTATTACCTTTTGCTGTTCAATAGTCAATTGCTTCGCATTATCATCATTATATTTTCTATTATTATATCTAAAAACAGTTTCTTCTTCTACTACTAAAATATCTTTTTCAATTAGTTTATTTAATTTATATTGAGAAATTGAATAATGATTTATAAGTTCACTCTTAGTATATTTTCCAGAATTATTTTTTAAAAATTCAATAATATCTTTATACCCATCTGGTTTTTGTATACTACTTAAATCTTCACTTTTTAATACTATAACCTTTTTACTTTTATTCTTTGCACCTTTCATTATGCCAACAGGAATCAATAGTCTAAAAGCATCTATATATTTACATAATGTCTTTTTCCTCAAAAAATCGATAAGCTTAATATTGTCAGCATCAATTACAGGTTCTTTCACTAAAATAGTTGAGATATTTTTAGTTCTAAACTTTATGTCAACTTCTTCTTCATTTTTTACTGTTAATACAAAGCCTTCAGATGTTTTATTTCCTTTTCCAAAAGGAACCTTTACTATCTGTCCTACTTTAATATCACTTTTAAACTCTTCTGGTACTTTATATGTAAAAGGTCTATCTATTTCTAATGCTTCAGAATTTACAATTATTTCAGCATATAAATTCAACTTATCACCTTCTTACTTTAAGCTACAAAATAATATAATCACATATTTAATATTTAAAATTGAATACTATATAAAGAAAAGCGCAATTAGCGCTTTTCTAAAATCATATCAAATATATTACTTGCAACTTCTTTTTTACTCATTTTTTCAAGTTCAAGCTTTTCATCATTTTTAGATAAAATGACGACTTTATTATCTTCACTTCCAAAACCTGTATCAGAAGATGTAATATCATTTGCTACTATAAAATCTAAGTTCTTATTTTTTAGCTTTTTATTTGCATTTTCAAGTACATTATTACTTTCTGCTGCAAATCCAACTAAAATTTGATGTGCTTTTATCTCTCCTAGAGATTTTAATATGTCATTGTCTCTAGTTAAACAAAGATTAAGGTCACCATCACCCTTTTTAATCTTTTCTTCACTGTATTCTTTTGGTTTATAATCAGCAACAGCTGCTGATTTAATAACTATATCTGCCCATTCAAAATACTGTAAAATTTCATTTTTCATTTCTTCATTAGTTTTTATGTTAATTATTTTTACGTCTTTAGGCGGATTTAAATTTGTAGGACCTGATACTAAAACAACTTCTGCTCCTCTTTCTCTTGCTTCTTGAGCAATCGCATATCCCATCTTTCCAGTTGATCTATTTGTAATATATCTTACTGGGTCAATAGGTGCAATAGTTGGACCAGCACTAATCAGTACTTTCTTTCCTAACAAATCCTGCTCTTTTTCTTCTAGTTCTTCTAATACTCTTTCAACTATTGTATTAACATCTGCTAATTTACCAATTCCAACATCACCACAAGCTAATCTACCACTAGCTGGCTCAATAAATTTATAGCCAAAATCCTTCAATTTAGAAATATTATTTTGAACTATTTTATTTTCATACATATTTGTATTCATAGCTGGTGCTATAAGAACCTTAGCCTTTGTTGCCATTATAGTTGTTGATAACATATCATCTGCAATTCCATTAGAAATCTTACCAATAATATTTGCAGTTGCAGGAGCAACTAACATTAAATCAGCCTTTTGTGCTAATGATATGTGTTGTATTTCCCATGCTTTAGGTTCTGCAAACATATCAGTAACAACCATATTTTGACTTATAGATTGAAATGTTAATGGATTTACAAACTTTGATGCACTTTCAGTCATTATTACATGAACTTCAATATCTTTTTTTCTTAAAGCACTAATTACATCTAATGCTTTATATACTGCAATTCCTCCAGTAACGCCAATAACAACACATTTACTCATAACTATTTATTTCCTTCATCACATTTATGATAAGAAATTTCACCTTCATTTACTTCATTTATTGCTAATGTTAATGGTTTCTTTGAAGAAACTGAAGTTAATGGTTTAGCACCATCTATTATTTGTCTTGCTCTTCTTGATGTCACTATAACTAGTGAATATCTGTCTTCTACCTTTTTTAGTAAGTCCACCACTGATGGATTAATCATAGAGTTGTTCATGAATTAAGCCCTCCTTAGAATCTAATATTGTATCTTTTATTCTATCTACTCTACATTTTTCTGCGGCAATTATTCCTTCTATTTTTGTAACTGCCGTATCAACTTCATCATTAACTACTGCATAATTATATTTAGAAACATAGTTTATTTCTTGATATGCATTTTTAAATCTTGTCATTAATGATTCTTCAGTTTCACTTCCTCTTTTTATTATTCTATGCTTTAATTCTTCCATAGATGGAGGAAGTATAAAAATAAATACTCCTTCACTAAAGTTTTCTTTTACCTTTAGTGCACCTTGAATATCTATTTCTAATATTACATTTTTACCTTCTGCTAACATTTCCTCAACTTTAAACTTTGGAGTTCCATACATGTTACCATGAACATTAGCATACTCTAAAAAGTCATTTTTTTCTACTCTTGCAATAAAGTCTTCTTTAGTAAGGAAGTGATAATTTACACCATCAACTTCGCCTGCTCTTGGACTTCTTGTAGTTGCTGAAACAGAAATAAATAAATCATCTCTTTTTTCTAAAAGCGCCTTACAAATGGTTCCCTTTCCAGCACCTGATGGACCGGAAATTACAATCAATAGTCCTCTATTATGCATTATTCATCAACCTCATCTACAGCTTCATCTTTAACTACTAATCTATGTGCAACAGTTTCAGGTTGAACTGCTGATAAAATAACATGATCACTATCAGTAATTATAACAGCTCTTGTTCTTCTTCCATAAGTAGCATCAATAAGCATGCCTCTATCTCTAGCTTCTTGGATTATTCTCTTAATCGGCGCTGATTCTGGACTAACTATTGCAACTAATCTATTAGCTGATACAATGTTACCAAAACCAATATTAATTAATTTTATTCCCATTCTTCTCCTCCTACTATTCTATGTTCTGCACTTGTTCTCTAATTTTTTCAAGTATATTTTTTATATCAATAACTATATTAGTCATTTGGATATCGCTAGATTTTGAACCAATTGTATTAGTTTCTCTATTCATTTCTTGAACAATAAAGTCAAGCTTTCTTCCAATAGGTTCGTTTAACTTTAAGGTTTCTCTTACTTGATTAATATGGCTTTTTAATCTTATTATTTCTTCATCAACAGTTGCCTTATCTGCTAATATACAAACTTCAGTAGCTACTCTATTTTCATCTACTTCAACTGCTCCTAATAATTCCTTTAATCTATCTTCTAGTTTTTGTTTAAATGCTTTTGGAATACTGTCTGCAAATTCTTCAACCTTTACTACTAATTCTTCAATTTGCTTAACTTTAACTAATATATCTTCTTTTAATTTATTACCTTCAACTTCTCTCATACCAATCATCATATCTAATGAAGCACTTATTAAAGGCTTTAGTTCTTCCCACATTTCATCAACTTTATCTTCTTCTTCAACCATAGTAATTACTTCAGGGAATCGTGCAATTTGCATTACTGATATATCATTTTTAACATCTAAGTTATTTTCAATTTCCTTAAGACATTTTAAATATTCTTGAGCTAAATTAATATCTAATTTAGGAATTCCACTACCTTCGTTATAACTTTTTAAGTTAATAAATACATCAACTTTTCCTCTACTAAGAGAATTGCTAATCATTTTTCTAATTTCTTCTTCTAAAGAAATTATACTTTTAGGCATTCTTATATTTACATCTAAGTATCTACTATTTACACTTTTCATTTCAACAGTAAAGATTCTTTTTTTGCCTTCTTCACTACTGCTTCTACCAAAGCTAGTCATACTCCTTATCATATTATTCTCCTCACCGCTTATTATTTTTTATCTTTCAATAAAATTTTATTGCGTTCTTAATAACAAATTTAGTTTATAACCTAAGGTACTTTAGTGTCAATATTTTGTTAACAAATTGTTCACAATTATTTTTTCCAAAGAAAAAGAAGCTAGATAAATTCTAACTTCTTTTTGTTATAAAATATTAATATTTTCGTCAATTATTTAAGGAAACTCTGCTCCTAACCGTCGCTGAGTAAGTTCGAGTAGCCAAATTAAAATTTGGACTCTCACTTATAGTAATATCAACTTGAATATAAATATAATTGCTAATACGTACATTATCCAAGAAACGTTATGTTTCTCTTCTTTCTTAGAAAATATATTGTATAAGAAATTAATAATTACATATGATAATATTCCTAATGTTAAACCATCACCAATACTGTATGTTAATGGCATAGCTGCAATAGTTAAGAATGCTGGAACACCTTCTGTAATATTATCAAAGTCAATTTCTTTAACTGCTCCAAGCATTAAATAACCAACATAAATTAGTGCTGGTGCTGTTGCACAACCTGGAATAGCTATAAATATTGGAGAGAAGAACATTGCTATTAAAAACAATACTCCAGTAGTTATTGCTGTAAATCCTGTTCTTCCACCTGCTGCAACACCTGTTGAGCTTTCAACATAAGTAGTTACTGTAGAAACACCTAATAAAGATCCTGCTGTTGTACCAACTGCATCTACTAATAAGGCTTTTCCTGCATTAGGAACTTTTCCATCTTTATCAAGCATTTTTGCCTTAGAACAAACACCTACTAAAGTTCCAACTGTATCAAAGAAATCAACAAATAAGAATGTAAATATTACTGTAATAAACATCTTAATATTTTCTGGACTAAATGCATGCACTAAATCTACTTTACCTGCAATTTCACCTATTCCTTCAAACTTAAATACCCCTGTTGGTAAATAAATTCCAAGTGCAGCTGCAGCCTCAGTATTGATTAAAGCATATCCCCATGCAATTAATGATGAAATTAAAATTCCCCAAAGGATAGATCCTTTTACTTTCTTTTTATCTAAAACTGCAATTATAATTAAACCTATTACTGTAATTATTACTGCTGGTGAAAAATGTCCTAATTCAACCATTGTAGATTCATTTGCTACAACTAATCCTGCATTAACCATACCTATGAAAGCAATAAATAATCCAATACCTCCAGTTACAGCTAACTTCATATTTTTAGGAATTGCATTTACAACAGCTTCTCTTACTTTAAATAATGATAATATAATAAAAATAATACCTTCAATAAACACTGCAGATAATGCTATTTCCCACGAAACTCCCATTTGTCCAACAACAGTATATGCAAAGTATGCATTTAATCCCATTCCTGAAGCTAAAGCAAATGGTAAATTAGCAAACACACCCATAAGAATACATGCAATACCAGCTGCTAAACATGTAGAAGTTACTAATGCACCTGCTGGCATTCCCGTTGTAGATAAGATATTTGGATTAACTGCGATAATATATGCCATAGTTAAGAATGTTGTTAATCCACCGATCATTTCCTTTTTCATATCAACTTTTTTGTTTGATAAAATAGGAAGAAGTTTTTCCTTCATCGTTAAATTTTCCATTATAATTTCCCCTTATACTTTATATTTATAAAACTATTGCTAGTTTCATTTTAGTAGTCATGCTTTAACAATAAAAAAGCTACAAAGTTATAAGATATACTTTGTAGCTAAATTAACACTAATATTATTCGTATTATATTAAATTTCAAACAAACAACACTAAAACACGAATGTACAAGCTACCTTACAATTAAATTATACGGTATACTTACCTGTAAGTCAACATTTTACGTATGTTGTTTGATTTTAATTATGTAATATTCGTAATTTAAAATTGTTTTTCAATTTCTTCCTTTTTTATATTACTATTAATTGCTAATGCAAGCTTTATTCTTGCCTTTTGTCCTGGTAAAGTATCCCCAAAGATTACACCTAAATCTTTAAGCATTTTTCCTCCACCTTCATATCCATAAGATTCATGTACTCTTCCTTCAAAGCATCTTGAAACAACAACAACCGGAATTTCCTTATCTAGTGCTTTTTTTATACCTTCAACCATTCTAGGCGGTACATTTCCTCTTCCTAAAGCTTCAATAACAATTCCACCAAAACCTTTTTCAACTACAAAATCAATTAATGTAGAGTCCATATCAGCAACACATTTAATAACGGCTACATCTTTATTTATTTCTTTCACTTCATACTTTTCAGATTTTTTAGCTTCTCTATAAAACATTACCTTATTATTATCAACTATTCCAATAGGTCCAAAATTAGGAGTTCTAAAAGCATTTAAAGCCATAGAATTTGCTTTTATTACTTCTGATGCAGAGTTTAATTCACCATTAAAACATACAAGTACTCCTCTACCCTTTGCATCTTCAGAAATAGCCGTACAAATTGACGCTGCTAAGTTAGAAGGTCCATCATACCCTAACTCTGAGCCACTTCTCATTGCTCCTGTAATTACAACAGGCTTGTCACTATTTATTGTTAAATCTAAAAGATATGCTGTTTCTTCTAATGTATCTGTACCATGTGTAATAACAACACCATCTATATCTTCTCTATTTAATAACTCTTTTGAAAATTCACTTAACTTTAACATCATCTCAAAAGTCATATGTGGTGACGGCATACTTGAAAAGCTATAAGACTCTATTTCTGCATATTCCTCTATACCTGTTACCATTGACATTATCTCTTCTCCAGTTAAACTAGGCACTGCTGCTTTAATTCTTTCATCAACCTTCATAGATATAGTTCCGCCATTAAAAATTACCGCTATTTTCTTCATTTTCATCCTCCCAGCTTTTTACGCTTTAACTAATATACGTTTTATCCATTTCACCTTTTTAGTTTTAAACTACATAAAGGCTTTTTTAGTTTTAATTTTCAAGTTACAAATGACAAGTATTAAGTTACAAAAATATTTAATTCATGTAAAATTTAATAAATTATATTTCTTTTTCAAAAATTATTAATGGCCTAACCCTAAACATTCTATTTATATACTCTAACTTCAAACTCTTATCACTCTTAACTCACTAAATAATTATTGGCAGGTCGACACTTCCTGCATCTCTAGTTACTGAAATTCTCAGCGCATGAGGAGCCCTTTCTCACCTCAGTAATCATTTATATACACAATTTCATATTATACATTTTCAAATTATTTATAGCAAATAAATTATTTATTTTCTTTAATATTAATTAACTTACCACTATAAACTCTATTTTCAATTTTTTTATCAGTTATAGGATACATAGTTGTTACATAGATATATTCTTTTTCTTCATCAACTTCAACTCCTAAAAGCAAATTAGTATAAACCCTCTTAATAAATTCTACAGCAGTCTGTCCCTCTCCATTTTTATAAATTCCAATATAGTCAGGGTCATCTAGAATTTTTTTCATCCAATCAAGAATGCTTGCCTTGGTTTTCCTATCTAATTGTTTTCCATGTCTTTTCATAATATGCTTTAGCACTCCTGGGGAGGCATATATCACTCCAGTAAACTCTATACCTAACTCATTAGCTATCTTTTGCCTTAAATATCCTACTCTTTTATAGGTACAAAATCTGCTCTCCATACTATCCCTCTTCACTATAATATATTAAGCATAATACTATCTGCTTAATATATTCTATTCTAGTAAATGGACAGTTTACACTAAAAAATGAAAATATTTTATATTTTTTTATCTTTAATATTCGTGTTTTTACATAAAAAATAATCTACTACTAAATTATAAATATTTAGCAGCAGATTATCCCTATGTTATAGTATTATACAAATTAAACCGCCATTACCTTCATTAATAATTTTTTGAAGTGTCTTTTGGATTTTAACTTGTACATCTTCCGGCATCTTATATAACTTATTTTGCAAGCCTTCTTTTACTAAAACTTCTAATGACTTACCAAACATATTACTTTGCCATAATGATGCTGGATCTTTTTCATATTGCTCCATAAGTGCTGTAACAAGCTCTTCACTTTCTTTTTCTGAACCCATGATTGGGCTAATTTCAGTTTTAATATCAGCCTTTATAAAGTGAAGAGATGGTGCACTTGCTTTTAATTTAACACCAAATTTTGTTCCTTGTTTTACAATTTCAGGCTCCTCAAATTTCATTTCACTTAATTGTGGCGCAACTAATCCATATCCTGTTTCTCTAACATCAACTAATGCATCCTTGATTTTATCATATTCTCTCTTTGCTATATTTAAATCTTTTACAAGCGCAATTAAATCACTTTCGCTTTCAATATCAACATCACAATTTTCACTAAGTACTTTATAAAAAATGGTTTCACTTGGCTTTAGTAGTATATTAGCTGTTCCTTCACCAAGTTTTATTTGTTTTAAATCAGATGCACTTAAATTTTCATTTTGTTTAGCATCATAAAATGCTGGTTTTATGTCCCTAATCTTATCTACACTATCACACATTCCCTTAATTATTTTAAAGAATTCTTTCTTTAACCAATGATCAGGATCTAAGCTTTCTACCCATGTTGGCATATCAATATTTATTTCCTTTACAGGGAACTCTTTAAGTACATGTTTAAAAAGTTTTTCCACATCTTTTTCAGTCATATTTGAAACATCCATAACTTGAACTTCTACATCATATTTCTTTTCAAGTTCATCCTTTAATGTATCAGTTTCTGGAGAGTTTATGTTCTTGGTATTAAGTACAATTATAAAAGGTTTATTTATAGCTTTAAGCTCTTCTACAACCCTTTCTTCAGCTTCAACGTATTCTTCTCTATCTATTCCTGTTATACTTCCATCTGTTGTAATTACAAGTCCTACAGTCGAATGATCTGTAATAACTTTTCTTGTCCCAATTTCTGCTGCATCTTCAAAAGGTATTTCATATTCATACCATGGAGTATTAACCATTTTAGGCTCTTCGTTTTCTAAATATCCTAAAGCCCCCTTAACTATATACCCCACACAATCTACTAATCTAACCTTTAATTTTACATCATCATCAATTGTAATTTCTACAGCTTCATTCGGAACGAATTTTGGTTCTGTAGTATGGATAGTTTTTCCTGAACCACTTTGTGGTAATTCATCTTTAGCTCTTTCTTTTTTATAAGTATTTTCAATCTTTGGTATAACCATAAGGTCCATAAATTTTTTGATAAATGTAGATTTCCCTGTTCTAACTGGACCTACAACACCTAAGTATATGTCCCCTTGAGTCCTTTCCGCAATATCTTTATATATATTGAAATCACCCATAAGTACACCCTCCTATTTATTTTTAACACTATATATATATTCCATAGTCAAAAAAAGTATACTACTTTTTTAATTTTAATAAATTAATGAAAATTCATAAACTTCAAATGCATTTGTTTTTTCTTTATCTTTTTCATTATCTATATAGTTAAAAATATGTAGTTGGAAAAGTAAATATGATATTTTTACATAATAAATAAAAAATAAATTTTACTCTAAAAAAAGAAGCTACAAATTAACTTGTAGCTTCTTTAATAATTAATAATTTTCTGCTTTTTTATCTCTTTGTAGTAATTCACTTACCATTTCTTTAGCATCCTTACCTTCAAAAAGAACTTTATATAAAGCATCTGTTATAGGCATTTCAACATCTAACTTTTCTTTTAAATCATAAAATGCATGACATGCCTTAATACCTTCAACAATCATTCCAACTTCTTCAACAGCTTCTTCTCTTGTCTTACCTGTTCCTATTAAATATCCTGCCCTTCTATTTCTAGAATGCATACTAGTACAAGTTACAATTAAATCACCCATTCCAGTAAGTCCTAAGAATGTCTCTACTCTTCCGCCAAGCTTAGTTCCTATTCTAACTATCTCAGCCATCCCTCTAGTCATAAGCGCTGCCTTTGTATTATCTCCATATCCTAATCCATCACAAACTCCAGCTGCTAATGCTATAATATTCTTTACAGCTCCTCCAATTTCAACACCAACTAAATCATCATTAGTATATACCCTAAATGTTTTAGTCATAAATAAATCTTGAACTTCTTCAGCAACCTTCATATTTTTAGAAGATGTAAGTACTGTTGTTGGAATATCAAAAGCAACTTCTTCAGCATGACTTGGTCCTGATAAAACAACTACAGGATTATTAAGTTCTTCTTCAATAACCTCAACTAATGTTTTATTACTTCCCTCTTCTATTCCTTTTGCAATACAAATAACCGGTACATCTTCTTTTATTAATCCTTTAATACTTCTTGATGCACTTCTAATTACATGAGATGGAACTGCTAATACAACATAATTTGTATCTTGTATTGCTTCCTCTAAATTATTATAAGCTGTAACATTTTTAGGTACATCTAATCCTTTAATGAACTTATCATTTCGTCTATTAACATTGATATCCTCAACAACACTACTATCTCTATCATATACTGATACAATATTTCCTTTGTTTGCTAATAAGATAGCTAAAGAAATTCCGAAACTTCCTCCGCCTAAAAAAGTCACCTTACTCATAATTAATTATCCTTTCTCTCCCTATATTCTATTTGTATTCCAGTACCACTGAAATCAAAATTATCTCTTAATTGATTTTCTAAGTATCTTTCATAAGAGAAGTGTCTGCAGCTAGAATCATTAACAAAGAATACAAACTTTGGTGGTTTTGTAGCTACTTGAGTTGCATAGTATATTTTTAATCTCTTTAATGCAACTACTGGTGGTTCTTTCATTAATATTGCTTTACTTATAACATCATTTAATACACCAGTACCAACTCTCTTATCATAATTATCATAACATTCTCTAGCAACTTCTAAAACTTTATGTGCTCTTTGGCCAGTTAATGCTGATATAAATAAGAACTTAGCATATTTTATAAATTTAAGCTTGCTTTGTAAGTCTTTTTTATAGTTATCCATAGTCTTATCGTCTTTTTCAATAAGATCCCATTTGTTTACTATAACCATTATAGCCTTATTTAATTCATGTGCAAAGCCTACTATCTTTTCATCTTGCTCAGTAACACCTTCTGTAGCATCTATCATTAAAATACATACATCAGCTCTTTCAACAGCGGCAAGTGTTCTAATTACAGAATATCTTTCGATTTCTTCTTTAACTTTGCTCTTTCTTCTAAGACCAGCAGTATCAATTAATGTAAATTTACCAAATTCACATTCAATCTTACTATCGATAGCATCTCTTGTAGTACCTGCTATATCAGATACTATTAATCTATCTTCTCCTAATAATCTGTTTATTAAAGATGATTTTCCTACATTAGGTTTACCTATCATAGCAATCTTTATGTCATCTTCTTCTTCTTCTTTTGCAGCAATTGAATCAAAATGCTCAACTACCATATCAAGCATATCTCCAAGTCCTTTTCCTTGTCCTGCAGATACAGCTACTGGATCTCCAATACCTAAATTGTAGAATTCCCAAGCATTTTCTTCATCTTTTAAGTTATCAATTTTATTAACAACTAAAACTACTGGCTTCTTAGACTTTCTTAGCATTGTTGCAACTTCATTATCAGCAGCAGTCATTCCTTCTTTACCATCAACTACAAACATTATTACGTCCGCAGTTTCTATAGCAATATTTGCTTGTCTTCTCATTTGTTTAACTATTATATCTTGGTTTTCTGGTTCTATACCACCAGTATCAATCATTGTGAAAGTATGATTAAGCCATTCAGCCTCTGCATATACTCTATCTCTTGTTACACCTGGTGTATCTTGAACTATTGAAATTCTTTTTCCTGCTAATTTATTGAATAATGTAGACTTACCTACATTAGGTCTTCCAACTATAGCAACTATTGGTTTTGCCATTATTTTATTTCCTCCTGACACGCATCGTTTATTATGCTTACTATATCTTCTCCTGTATGATCACATACAAGAACCTTAACCCCTAACTCTCTTTCTATATCTTCTACTCTTGTATCATCTAGCATGATATATTCAGCTGGGCCTAATTCATATCCTTTTCTAAACATGTTGTTTGGCATGATTAAGTACTCACTATTAATTTTTCCTTTTAATTGCCCAATAATATCAGTTCCAGTAAGAAGTCCTGCAACAGTTATTGTTTCACCAAAGAAATTATTAATAATTTTATATGTATCTATCTTAATATTAGGGTTAACGTCCATTAACTTTTTCATTCCACTTTTTACTTCTTCATAAGCAAGTTTACCTGTTGGTACTGAAAAAGTTCCTTTTATATTTTTATTTAAATCTTGAGCAGTATAATTTATGGCTTCTCTGAAACATCTAATCATTCCAATTCCATCTTCTATTTGCTCATATCCGTTATAAAAATCTTCTTCAGGCACATCTATGCCTGCAACTAAATAAAACTCATCAGAAAATCTTACAAATGGATCATTTATTTCTTCCATAAATCTTTTTTGGAATTCCATAATCATTTCTAATTCTTTTCTTGAAGTTTCTTCGTTAAATGTTTTTACTTTAACTAATCCTTCTCTATACTTCGTAACTCCTATAGGTACTACTGCAACATTGGCAACTGAAGGATATAGTTCATATAATTCAGTAATAGTCCTCTTAAGTTCTTCACCATTATTTACTTCTGGTATAAGAACTATTTGACAATGCATTTCAATTCCAGCCTCTGCTAGTCTTTTTATTCTATCATAAACAGATCCTGCAAATCTATTCCCAAGCATTTTTACTCTTAGTTCTGGATTTGTTGTATGCACTGAAATATTTATAGGGCTTATTCTATATTTAATAATTCTATCTATATCTTCCTCTTTCATATTAGTTAAAGTAACAAAGTTACCTTGAAGGAAAGAAAGACGCGAATCATCATCTTTAAAATATAAGCTTTCTCTCATACCTTTAGGATTTTGATCTATAAAGCAAAACATACATTTATTACTGCATCTTTTTGCCTTATCCATAATACCGCCACCAAATTCTAGACCTAATTCTTCGCCATAGTCTTTTTCTATTTCGTAATCCCAGATCTCTCCATTTGGTTTTTGTATTTCTAAAACTATTTCTTCATCGTTCGTTAAAAACCTGTAGTCTATAATATCAACTATCTTTTCTCCATTTACTGATAATAAAATATCATTTTCCTCAATGCCGACTTCTTCAGCAATACTATCAGGCATTACACTTGTTATTACATTTTTCATAATGTCCACTCCTATAATTACCTACCATCTCTATGATATATTAACCTAATATTTTTATTTTTGTCAACTAACAAAAAAAGAATATAGGTTTCCCCCATATTCTTTATTATTACTCATTTAAGTCTACATAATCACCTTTTGACGAAAAAATTATCCATTCACAAATATTTGTAACATGGTCTCCAACTCTCTCTAGGTACTTAGATGCAAATAACATTTGTGCTCCTTTATTTATGATTGATTCATCTTTTGCCATCTTCTTTAGCATATCATTGAATAATCCACGATATAAAATATCAACTTCATCATCCATTTTGCAAATTTCATAAGCAGCTTCTACATCATTTGCAACAAATGCTTCTATTGATTTTTTAATCATTTTTCTTAAAATATCAACCATTTGCCAAATTGGTTCGCATTCTTCACCTAGTACATCAAGTTCTACTCTTTGAGCTATTTTACAAATATCAACTGCATAATCAGCCATTCTTTCTAAATCTGTAACTATCTTTGAAGTAGTAAATATCTTTCTTAAATCAGTTGCTACAGGAGATTCCATAGCCATAAGCTTTAAGCATTGCTCTTCAATTTTTCTATTTAATTCATCAACCTTATCATCATTATCCATTACTTGCTTTGCAAGGACCATATCTTTATTTTTAAAAGCTTCTATACTATTATATATTTGCTTTTCTACTAAACTTCCCATTTCAGCAAGCTCAGACTTTAGAAGTTTCATTCTTTTATCTAAAAGATTTCTTGTCATTATCTCACTCCCTACTCACTTAATTGCATTGAAATCATATTTATATTTAAATTTTAATATATACTTAGCAATACTTAACTTTATCCAATTTAAATTTTATCCGAATCTTCCTGTGATATAATCCTCTGTTCTCTTATCCTTTGGTCTGTAGAATATATCTTCTGTCTTACCATATTCAATTACTTCACCTGATAAGAAAAATGTAGTTTTATCAGCAATTCTTCCTGCTTGTTGCATATTATGAGTAACAATTACTACAGTATATTGTTTTTTTAATTGATCCATAAGTTCTTCCATTTTATTAGTTGAAATAGGATCTAATGCTGATGTAGGCTCATCCATTAATATTATTTCTGGTGAAACCGCTATAGTCCTAGCAATACATAATCTTTGTTGTTGCCCACCAGAAAGGCCTAAAGCAGATTTTTTTAATCTATCTTTAACTTCATCAAAAAGAGCTGCACCTCTTAAACTTGTTTCTACTATTTCATCTAATTTCTTTTTATCTTTAATTCCATGGATTCTTGGACCATAAGCTATATTATCATAAATAGACATAGGAAATGGATTTGGCTTTTGGAATACCATACCAACCTTTTTTCTTAAATCTATTTCATCATATTCCTTATATATATCTTTTCCATCAATTAATATTTGACCGTTAATCTTTACACCTTCAATTAAATCATTCATTCTATTTAAAGTTCTTAAAAATGTTGATTTACCACATCCTGAAGGACCTATTAATGCTGTAACCTTTTTCGATTCTATATCTAAATTTATATTTTTTAATGCTTTATTATCACCATAAAACAGTTCTAAATTTTTAACCTGAATCTCAGGCTTAATTATATTTGACATATTTACACCTCAAAATCTTATGATTTTCTTTCATTAAAATAGTTTCATATCATAATTAAAAACTATTCATTACTTCACTATACTTAAAATTAAATATTAATAATTTGCTTTATTAAATTTCTTGCTAACAAACTTAGCTAAAAGATTTAAAATAAAAATCATTACAATTAAAACTATTCCAGCAGCAGCTGCTGATGCAATATCACCTTTTTCCTTAGTTTCAAGGAATGCATGAACTGTTAAAGTTCTACCACTTGACATTATACTTGTAGGTATTTTATAAACTGTACCTGCTGTTAAGAAAAGTGCTGCTGATTCTCCAATTACACGCCCCATTGATAGTATTACCCCTGAAAGAATACCTGGGATTGCACTTGGAAGTATAACTTTGTATAAAGTTTGAAATCTTGTTGCTCCAAGTCCAAGTGATGCTTCCCTATATGATGGAGGAACTACCTTTAAAGCTTCTTCTGTTGTACGAATAATTACTGGTAAAATTATTATTGCAAGAGTTAAAGATCCTGCTATAAGCGAATACCCAAACTTTAATGTTGTTACAAAAAATGCTGCACCAAATAATCCATATACGATTGACGGTATACCTGCAAGAGCTTCAGTTGAATATCTAATTATTCTAACTAATCTTCCTTGCTTAGCATATTCTTGTAAATAAACTGCTGCTAATACACCTATTGGTGTAGCAATAACTAATGATAATCCAATAGTATATAAAGTTGAAATTATAAATGGTTTAATTCCACCACCACCTGATGGTTTATATTCACCAAATAAATAATTAAAGTTTATAAGTTTATATCCTTTTAAAAATATAAATCCTATTATAAATACTAAAATCCCAACAGTTATTAATGCTGATAAATATAATAATATCTTTAAGATATTTTCTTTAAATTTTCTCATTTTTACTTACCTTCCTTATTAGAAAGTTTAGAAATAACTAAATTTAATATTAATATGAATGCAAATAATACAACACCTGTAGCAAATAATAACTCTTGGTGTGATTGAGTTGCATATCCCATTTCTAAGGCTATATTACTTGTAAGAGGTCTAACCTTATCAAAAATAGATGTAGGTATTTGAACTGAATTTCCTCCAACTAATATAATAGCCATTGTTTCCCCAATTGCTCTACCGCAACCTAAAACTATTGCTGCAAGTATACCTGACTTTGCTGCAGGTACAACAACTTTGAATGTTGTTTCTATATGTGAAGCTCCAAGCGCAAGAGATCCTTCTTTATAACTTTTTGGAACAGCCTTTATTGCAGTAGTAGAAACTGAAATTATTGTTGGAAGCATCATAACTGCTAAAACTATAATTACTGCTAATAAACTTTGTCCTTGTGGTAAATTAAAGGTATTCTGTATCCATGGAACAATTACTGCCAAACCAAATAATCCGTATAATACAGATGGAATTCCAGCTAAAAGTTCAACTGCCGGAATAATAATTTTTGATACACCTTTTGGTGCTACTTCTGAAATAAATATTGCTGTTAACAAGCCTATTGGCACTCCTATTATTAAAGCCCCTATCGTACCATAAATAGATGCAATTATCATTGGTAATATACCATACTTTTGATTTTCTGATGTTGGATACCATTCAGTACCAAAAATAAATTGAATAAATGATTTACCTTCTGCAAAAAATGGTCTTAATCCTTTATAAAATACAAATCCTATTATTAAAACTAAACTTACAACCGCTATAAGTGCACATATTAAAAATATTGCTCTTGTAACTTTATCTACGATGTATTTACTTTTATTTTTTTTATTTTCCTCTACCATTTTAGTCCTCCTAATGGTAATAACACACTAATATTGATTCATGTTGTAAAAACACCTCTTCATGAGAGGCATTTTTACAATATATTTTTGTTATTCTATAGTTATTAATTTGTTATCTTTTACTATTTGTTGACCTTCTGAACTTAATACAAAGTCAATTAATTTTTGTCCTTCGTCAGTTAAAGTATCTTTTGAAGTTACTAATAAGAACGGTCTAGAAATTTTATAATCTCCAGCTTTAACATTTTCAGCTGTTGGCTCAACATCATTAACACTTAAAGCTGAAACTGTATCATCAATATATTCAAAAGAAGCAAATCCAATTGCATTTTTATTTCCAGCTACTGTAGTTTTAACAGCTCCGCTACCATCTGAGATTGATGCATCTTTTGTTAATTCTTCTGATTCATATCCAACAATTTCTTGGAATGCATCTCTAGTTCCTGAACCTTCTTCTCTTGAAACAACTACGATTGGTGCATCTTCTCCACCTAAGTCTTTCCAATTTGTTATTTCACCAGTATATATCTTTTTAACATCTTCTAAAGATATGTTTTTAACAGTATTATTTGGATTTACTAATAAAGCAATTCCATCATATGCTATAGTAGTTCCCTCTACTGAACCTTTTTCTTCATCCTTTAATTCTCTTGAAGACATTCCAATTTCTGAAACTCCTCCAATAACATCTTTAATTCCTGCTCCAGAACCATTTTGTTGTATTTCTAATGTAACATTACTATTTTCTTCTTCATAAATTTCTTGAACTTTTTCCATTAATGGACCTACTGAAGTTGAACCTGAAATTGAAATAGTTACTGCTCCAGAACCAGCTTTATCTCCTTCTGCTGATTCATTAGATCCACATCCTACAAATGTAGCTCCAACCATAGTAACTAATAATGCCCCTACCATTAATTTCAATTTTTTACTTCTCATTTTTATTCCTCCACTTTCATAAATGAATTTTTTATTCATATACCTTACACAAATAATATTATTCCTCTAAAGTTAAACTAATATTACTAAAATGTTAAATAGGGTTAGAGAAATGTTAAGAGAATGTTAAACTGGTATATTTTTGTCTTATTCTGTAATAATAAAAAAAATAAAGATAAGCAGGAAATATAAAAATATTTCACTACATTATCTTTATTTGCATTTTTATTATTTTTTATAATAATTATTTTTTAATTTTAACAGTAAATGTACTTCCTACTCCAAGTTCTGATTCTACACTTATATCTCCATTAAACAATTTTACAATATGCTTAACTATAGCTAATCCAAGCCCAGTTCCCCTTGTAGACCTAGATTTATCCACTCTATAAAATCTTTCAAATATTCTTGGAATATCATTTTTAGGAATTCCTATACCATTATCACTGACCTTAAATATAAAATATTCACCCTCTAAAGTTAAATTAATTTTAACAATTGCCCCATCATTAGAATATTTTATTGAATTTTCAATTAAGTTAAGTGCTAACTGATGAAATTTATCTTTACTACCTATGATTTTATTATTAAATTCATCTTTATACTCAATAGATATATTTTTCTTTAAGGCTTGACTTTTTACTATTTCTAAAACATTTTCAACCACTTCTCCTGGTTTAAAACATTCATGATCCATTTTATGAAGATTTTCTATGTTAGATAACACTAAAATATCATTTATTAAATTAGTTAATCTTTCCGATTCCTTATCAATAATATCTAAAAACTTATTTTTAGTTTCATTATCCTCTACATATCTTAACGTTTCTGAAAATCCCTTTATTGAAGTTAATGGAGTTTTTAATTCATGTGAAACATTTGCTACAAATTCACTTCTCATGTTTTCTAATCTTTTAATATCAGTAATATCAAGTACAGAAATTACAACTCCCATTGTATTTTTTGAACCACTAATAATTGGCGCCTTTTTAACCCTTAACTCTCTTTCCACTGGATGAAATAATTTAATTTCTCTTGCACCTATTTCAGGCATTTCTCTAATAAAGTTTATTAAATCATAATCTATAATACAATCTGATAAATTTTTTCCTATAATATCTTCCTTTAGAGCAAATAACTTTTTAGAATATGGATTTATCAAAATTATTTTTTCATTATTATCAATAGCAATTACGCCACTTTCCATACTTTCTAAAATAGCTTCAAGTTTATTTTGTTTATCTAAAGAATCCTTTATTTTTATTTCAAGCTGATCTGCCATATTGTTAAAAGTTTGTGCTAAAAACCCAATTTCATCATAATTATAAACAATTGCTCTTTTATTTAAATTTCCATTTGCTATTTTCGTTGTAACTTTTTCAAGTTCTTTAATAGGGTATACTATTATTCTTACAAGTTTTATTGCAAATATTAAAGATAATATAAACACAGCAATTACTATTGCAATATAATACTTTAAAGCTCCTGATGTAAATACCTTAATTGCACTTATTGACACTGAACTTCTTAGTACCGTATTGTCATCAATTTTAGTTGCATAATAAACAAGATTAGTTCCTAAACTCTCACTATATCTCACACTACTGCCAGTCCCATTTTCAAAAGCATCTATAATTTCTTGCCTATTATTATGATTATCAAGGCCACTAACTTCATTATCAAACGTTACATCACCATCTTTATTTATAACAGTAAAACGCACTAAATTTCCTTTAAATTTATATAAAGATAAATCTACCTCACTAAAAGTTTCTTCCTTTGCTAAAATCGAATTATATAGTGCTAGAGTTTCTTTTGCATCATTTATTGTACTAATATTAACTAATGCTATAAACGAGCTAGTTACAATTATTAAAGCAAAAATTACAGTAATAATTACTGATGTTATAATTCTTTTTTTCATGTTTTAACAATTGGGATTAAATCTATATCCCACTCCTCTTATAGTTTCGATTAGCTTAGGATTTTTATCATCCTCTTCAACTTTTTTTCTTAAATATCTTATATGAACATCTACTGTTCTCGTTTCTCCTATGTATTCATATCCCCATATCTTATCAAGTAAGGTATCTCTAGTTAGTATTTTTCCTTTATTCCTAATTAAAATTTCAAGAAGTTCAAATTCTTTAAGTGTTAAATCAAGTTTTTTATCTTTAACATGTATTTCTCTTTTTTCAAAATCAGCTTTTAGATTTCCAAATACCAAAACACTACTTTCTGGTTCAACCACTGAAAATCTTCTTAACACAGCTTTTACCCTTGCAAGCAATTCTCTTACAGAAAATGGTTTAGTGATATAATCATCTGCACCTAATTCTAATCCTAATATTTTATCAAGTTCCTCACTTTTAGCAGTAAGCATTATTATTGGAATATTTCTTATTTCACTATTACTTCTAACTTCCCTGCAAACATCATATCCATCTTTACCGGGAATCATTAAATCTAATAAAATTAACTTTGGCTTTTCTTCAATTGCTAGCCTTACTGCATCAATTCCATTATTAGCTTTAATTACTTTATATCCATTATTAGTTAAATTAAAGCTTATAAGTTCTAAAATATGTTCTTCATCATCTACCACTAATATTTTTTCATTTGCCATTTTCTATCACCCCAAAATTTTATTTAATATAAATAAATGAAAATAACCTTCCGTAAGTACCATTACTAGCTCTATAAGAAAATAATTTACTTTCTTTTTCACAATGTGTACAAAGTTTTAATGAATATATATTTTCATCTTTTAATCCAATAGTTTTTAAATCACTTTCTATACAAAGCTCCATGCTTAAATTTCTTCCATTAAAAAGATTTTCTTCAGGAATCATATTAAATTTTTCAATAAATTTTTCTTTTAGTTCTTCAGATACTTCATAGCAGCATTGTCTTATATGTGGTCCAATATATGCTCTTATATCTTCAACATTTGAACCATATTCTTTAATCATTTTTTCTACAGCCTTCTTGCTTATGTCATTAAAGGTTCCCTTCCAACCACTATGAACAGCCCCAACTACACACTTTACTTCATCCACTAATAGTACTGGTACACAATCAGCTGTAAATGCACCAACTATAACAGACTTTTCATTTGTTATTATTCCATCGCCTTCATTTTCAATAAATTCTTCGTCATTACCTTTATAAACAAAAACCTTGTCACTATGTATTTGTCTAATATACTGCACTTCATTAACATTAAAGTCTTCCTTTAATGATAAAAGGTTATTTATTCCCTCTTCAGTATGTCTGTTAAAGCTTCTATTCATTTCTGCATTAGAAAATACTAAATTAATCTTTTCACCTTCTAAAACCCAAAAATCTTTAAAAACCTTAAAATCATTAACATTTAAATAATTCATAATCCACCTCTATATTTCTATATGTGTATTTTAACATTTTAGATATCCATTTACCAATTAATCTATATAACTTTTAACATGATTTTAACTTTGAAATAACATTCTATGATTTATATTTTTGAATATATAATCATTATTGTATATTAAATCCTTATCTAATCTTAAATAACAAGGTAATTTGCCTTGATTGATTGATTTATTATATCTATAAAAAAGACTACCCATAGGTAGCCCATTTTATTTATTATTTGTTCTTAATACATTTATCTCTTCAATAAATGTAGTTATATCCTTAAATTCCCTATATACAGATGCAAATCTTACATATGAAACCTCATCAAGATTTTTTAACCTATCCATTACCATTTCACCAATTACACTTGATTCAACTTCAGTTAACATATTATTAGAAATATTCTTTTCAATATCTTCTGCTAATTCTTCAATTTGCTTTCTAGATATAGGTCTCTTTTGACATGCAATAATAAGTCCATTTACTATTTTTTCTCTATTAAAGTTTTCTCTTGTAGAATCTCTTTTAACAACTAAAATCGGAATATCTTCAATTTTTTCATAAGTTGTGTATCTTCTGCCACAACTACTACATTCCCTTCTTCTTCTTATTGTTGTGTTATCATCAGTTGATCTAGAATCTACAACTTTACTTTCATCATAAAAACAAAAAGGACACTTCAAACAAATCACGCCTTTCCCTTATAGTTATATTTGTATTATACATTTTTTTTGTAATTAATACTATATTTTATTTTCATCTTGATTGATTTCTATACCTGTTGCATCTACAATTATTACGTCAACTCCCACTTTAACTATTTTTTCCCATGGTATCTCTATATCATCCTCTTTAGAAAACCAACCTTTATTATTGTTAGAAGGTAAAAATATTGATACTATTTTATTAGTTTCTAAATCTACTTTAAAATCTCTAATATAACCAAGCTTACTTCCTGTTGATATATCAACTACCTCCATACTTCTTATAGCATTTACAGAATATAAAATTAAGTCACTCTCCATAATTATCTCCTCCACCTTAAATATGTATTTTCTTTTACCATATTTATATATATGATGTGACCTTTCATTTTATTAAATTATTTATACTTTGTTTATACCTTAAGAAGTATTTAAAATATCAATACTTGTCCACCCCTCATAATCTTAGATTATATCATCTTTTTAGCAAAAAAAATAGGACTCAAAGAGTCCTATACATACTTCCTCATATGCTTTAATGCTGTTTTTTCTAATCTTGAAACTTGCGCTTGTGAAATTCCAATCTCATCTGCAACTTCCATTTGTGTTCTTCCATTAAAAAATCTTAATGTTAAAATTAATTTTTCTCTGTCATTTAATTTTTTCATAGCTTCTTTGATTGAAATATTCTCTAGCCAACTATCATCGCTATTCTTAGAATCACTAATTTGATCCATTACATAAATGGCATCTCCTCCATCATGATATATTGGCTCAAATAATGAAACTGGATCTTGAATTGCATCTAAAGCAAAAACAACCTCTTCTCTAGGTATATTTAATTCTTTTGCTATTTGGGACACTGTTGGCTCCTTATTATTATCCTTTATCAATTTATCTCTTACTAATAAAGCTTTATAAGCTACATCCCTTAAAGATCTACTTACCCTAATAGAATTATTATCTCTCAAATACCTTCTTATTTCTCCTATTATCATCGGTACAGCATATGTAGAAAATTTTACATTTTGAGATAAATCAAAATTGTCTATTGATTTCATTAATCCAATGCAGCCAACTTGAAATAAATCATCTACATTTTCTCCTCTATTATTAAATCTTTGAATAACACTTAGAACTAATCTTAAATTACCCTTAATAAAAGTTTCTCTTGCTTGTGTATCTCCGTTTCTCATCTTTAATAGGAGTTCTCTTTTTTCCTTTTCCTTTAGTACTGGTAATTTGGAAGTATTTACCCCACAAATTTCAACTTTGTTGATAATCAAAGTCAATCACTCCTTCAGAAGTAATAACATACTGCATTTAAAATTATTTCCGTTAGAGGATTGTTTTATACTAAAGACAACCTTAAATCATTTTATTTATTTCTTTCTTTAATCTATTTATTATTTTCTTTTCTAATCTTGAAATATAAGATTGAGATATACCAAGCATATCTGCCACTTCTTTTTGAGTCTTTTCCGTATTGCCTGAAAGACCAAATCTTAACTTCACAATTTCTTTTTCTCTTTCATTTAAATTTTTTAATGCTAAAAATAATAATTGCTTGTCAACTTCGTCTTCAATTAAATTGTATACTGTATCATTTTCAGTACCTAATATATCTGATAGCAATAATTCATTTCCATCCCAATCTATATTTAAAGGCTCATAAAATGATACTTCTGCCTTAACTTTTGTATTTCTTCTTAAATACATTAAAATTTCGTTTTCAATACATCTTGATGCATAGGTTGCTAATTTGATTTTCTTTTCAGGATTAAATGTATTAACTGCCTTTATAAGACCTATTGTTCCAACAGAAATTAAGTCCTCTACTCCAACTCCTGTATTTTCAAATTTTCTTGCAATATAAACTACTAATCTTAAGTTTCTTTCTATAAGAGTATTTCTTACTTCCTCATCACCACTTGCTAATTTTCCAACTAACTGTTCTTCTTCATCCTTTTTTAGTGGTGGTGGAAGTGCATCATTTCCACCTATATAATCTACTCTTTTTCTGAAAATATTAACTTTAGATAAAAACTTATTTAATAATAAAATTAATTTTCCCATATATCCTCCTTATACTATACCCCTTGATAACAAAGCTTGGAACTCATCTTCTTTGCTCAACTTTCTCTCACATCCGCATACTATTGCATCAACCCTTGTCCAGCTATTACTATCTTCATTTTTTATCATTATATTCCCTTTAAAACCTTTAACTTCTCCAACTTCGTTTATAGTATCATATTTAATAATAAATTTTTTATCATCTGGAATATCAAATTGATTAAAATAGTTATTCTCAACAATAACACATGGTAAATTTGTTACCGGCTCTCTTAATTCATTTCCTGTATCTAAAAATCCTTTTACTAGTACTGTTCTTGTTCCTTCGGTAATATATATATCATATAAGAAATTTTTAACTAAGGCTCTATCTTTAAGTAAATCAACAATTCTATTTATAAAAATAAATACAATCGCCACAGATAACACTATATATTTTATTGAATTGTTTTCAACTACAAACGCCTGTCCAATCATATATGTGTTTTGCATTTGTAAAGCTCCAAAGCATATTCCTCCTAGCATAAAAGCTAACATAAAAAAGACCAATATCGATTTTAATACATATTTAAATTTTTTACTTTCTAAAGAAATATATATCATAATTGCAGGTATCAATAATTTAAATGCTATGGAATTTAATAAATTTACATTACAAAAAATAACTAACCCGTATAAGCCTCCTAAAACCGCTGCAATGCATATATTCTTCTTATTAAAACTAAACCTTAATAATTTGAAAGTAAGTAATAGCAAGAATAAATTGATTACTACATTTTCAAATATATAAATATCAATATATACTTCCATATTTCTATCACCTCAATATATAAATTATAGCCTTATCTCTAAATTTTTTTTGTCATTTTAACGGAGGTAAATTTATTTTTTAAACACAGTTTTTTTACATATTTTTCCCAATTATTCTTATATATAATATTAAATCTTTTATTTCATTTTTAATCACTTTTATAATATAATTATACCCTTAATTAAAAACAATGTTTCTTCGCTTCTGCGGTTCATCTGGCGCATACGGGTGCCAGGACATCCGCCT
>OGXC01000052.1_pt1 | contig 90810 bp, 90 predicted proteins | sample 1576201 | NCBI WGS metagenome assembly OGXC01 (sample SAMEA3541562, study PRJEB24748) | human gut metagenome | biome: human gut; feature: human-associated habitat; material: faeces | place: China | collected 2012 | reverse complement strand
CAGAGATAGAAAGATTATTAGAGTATGAGTTTTCTGGAAGAGATATTTTTGAAGAATATAAAAACTACAATATAAATTATTTAACTGAAATACATAGAGCTATAAGATTTTTATATTTAATAAATTTAAGTTTTGCTGGTAAGGGTAAGGCATATGGATATGGCACTACAACAAAACCAAGTCAGAAAATATTTTATAAGAATATGCTAAGAGATGTAAAAGAAAGATTAGCTAATACATATGTAGAAAATTTAAGTTTTGAAAAAATAATTGATAAATATGATAGAGAGCATAGTTTTTTCTTTTGTGATCCTCCGTATTTTGAAACAGCAGGATATGATAATAAGTTTGGAGAAGAGGAGCATATTATATTAAGGGACAAGCTTAGAAGCTTAAAAGGTAAATTTTTATTAACTATTAATGATCATGAAAAAGTTAGAGAGTGGTATAAAGAATTTAATGTAAGAGAGGTTGAAGTCAATTATTCAGTTTCGAGAGCTTCAGAGGGAAGAGGTAAATATAAAGAATTAATAATAACAAATTATTAGGAAGGTATAAAGAACATATTATGAAAGAAGAAAATAAAATTAATGATATATTAAAATTTGGAAGTATAAAAGCAGTTATAGAATATAAGGGTGAAGAAATAGTAATAGATTTACCAAAAGAACTTAAATACTATATAATAGGATATATGAAAGCAGAAAGATAGAATAAAGGGTTAACTTATTGTTAACTCTTTTGTTGTCTTTTGGAATGGACAGATTGTGCAGCTGCTTTAACAGCAAAGAAAGCCGGAGCAGAAGTCCATGTTTATGAAAAAACAGATCTTTTACTTGGACTTGGTAATGTTGGCGGAATAATGAGAAACAACGGACGTTATACAGCTTCAGAAGAGTTAATTGCATTAGGTGGAGGAGATCTAATTAAGCTAACAGATAAATGTGCAAGACATGCTAATATAGATTTTCCAGGACATAAACATGCAACATTGTATGATGTAAATAAGATTGAAGGTGTAGTTAGAGATTATTTAATAGATAAGGGAATTAACCTTCATATGGAAACAAGGGTAACAGACGTTGATTTTGAAAATAATAAAATTAATGGAATTTTACTAAGTGATGGAAGCTATGTTAAAGGTGATGTATTTATTGAAACTACTGGTACAACAGGACCAATGGGGAATTGTTTAAGATATGGTAATGGATGTTCTATGTGTATTTTACGTTGCCCAGCATTTGGACCAAGACTTAGTATTAGTGCAAGATGTGGAGTAGCTGATATTCAAGGTGAAAGAAATGACGATGTGCTTGGTGCATTTTCTGGATCTTGTAAGCTTGCTAAGGAGAGTTTATCTGATAGTATAAGAGAGCAACTTGATAAGACTGGAGTTGTTGTTTTGAAGGTTCCTTCTGAGGATGTTAATTATGGAAAGCTTAGTACTAAGGTTTGTCAACAATATGCTTTGAAGGAATTTGCGGAAAATGTAGTTTTACTTGATACTGGTCATGCTAAGCTTATGACTACTTATTACCCTTTACAAAAGCTTAGAAAGATTCCAGGACTTGAACATGCTAAGTATGTTGATCCTTATGCAGGAAGTAAGGGTAATTCTATAAGGTATTTGTCTGTAGCTCCAAGGACTAATGATATGAAGGTTGTTGGTGTTGATAATCTTTTCTGTGCTGGTGAAAAGTCTGGACTTTTTGTTGGTCATACTGAAGCAATTTGTACAGGTTCATTGGCAGGACACAATGCTGTTAGACTTATGATGGGAATGCATCTTTTAATTTTACCTTCTTCTATCGCAATTGGTGATTTGATATCTTATGAAAATGAGAAGTCTTCTACTAGGGAGGGAAGAAAGGACAGGTATACTTTTGCTGGAGCTAGTTATTTTAAGAGAATGCAGGAGTTAGGTTTGTATACTATTGATACTGCTGAAATTGAAGATAGGATTAAGAAATTGAATTTGGATAATATTTTTGAACAAAAATTAGTTTAGAATATAGATATATTAGGCCACTAGCAATGAATTAAAATTTGCTAGTGGTCTTTTGACTGAAAAGATAAGTTGTTTTAAAGGTTTATTAGGATAGTAGATGTATAATTATTCCTAATGATAATTTTACTAGTGTATAGGATGTTATTCCAATAAAATATGATGGGAACATAGATATGATTATTGAAACAATAAGTAAGAAAAAATTAAAAGAGTGTGTTTAAAGTCAAATTGAAAATAATCTTAATTTGATTGAAAGTGATTAGATTAAAATAAATATAGTTAAAACACCTTAATAGACTGAAAAGTTTATTAAGGTGTTATTTTTTACAAAATATAATCCATATAATAACAATTTGAGCTGGAAACACCTCAATATGTCGAAATCACTCAATAAATAATCAAGTTATTTTCAGCAATAATTATATATTTGATATGAAATTAACTCAGTTCGACAGAAGGATATGAAAATATAGTGTATAATATACATTAATACTATTATTTGTAAAAAAGAGATATAAAAGATGTTAGGTAAAAAAATTGAAATTGCAAGAAAATCAGTAGATTTAATAAGAGAGTTTTTTAGTTTAGAAGCTATTTTAGGAGAAAATTTATGTAGGGGAATAGAAATCAATAAAGAAACGGCTTCTATTATAATTAATGATTTATATGAAGGTGTTTTAGAATATGATGTTGAAAAGGCAGCAATAGCATTTGAGGAAAGAATAAATGGATGGGGTCCATGTTCTAGTGGATTTTATGATGCTATAGAGGAAGAAAAGAATTGCTTTGATGATAAGTTTAGTGAATTAAGTAAAGATGAATTTATAAATTATGTAGGAAGTATATATTATACCGAATATAGATGTGAAGAAATAGTTAAGGAATTAAAGGAATTAGCTGAAGAATATAAAGAATTATAAAGTAGTTTTATTTTGATATACAAAGAAACTTGAAAAGGTGAAAGTAAGTGAGAGATGGATATAATTAATCATATTACTTATAATGTTGTAGAAGGAACATATGATAGTGATATATTTACAGCAGAAGATAAAGGAAAAGATTTTAGTAAAGCATTTTTATCATTGAAATATGTTAAGTAAAATATTATGTTTAGATATTTCTACACAATTAAAGTTAGTAGAAATAAGTGAATTTGATGATTTAGGTATAAGAATATAAGAGGGAGGATTAATTTATGGCAGATATAAAATTTGAAATTAAAGAAACATTAGGTGCTATAGCAGAATCAGCTAAAGGTTGGAAAAAGGAATTAAATATAATTAGTTGGAATGGTAAAGAAGCTAAATATGATTTGAGGGAATGGTCACCTGATCATGAAAAGATGGGGAAAGGCGTTACATTAACTAACGATGAATTAAAATCATTGAGGGATTTATTAAATAGTATAGAATTTTAAGTTTTATTTGAGGTTATGAAAGTATAAATAAAAGAAAAAGTTATTGATTTATTCGATTCAACGAAAGAACCTGCTATTAACATGGTATATGAAGTATTTTTAGATTCATCAGATACAAACTTTGTCATTCCAGTATATCAAAGAAATTATGATTGGAAAAAAGAACAGTGTAAGCAGTTATATGATGATTTAGTTAATATGATAAAGTATAAATATAAAAATCATTTCTTTGGAACAATAGTATCAATTTATAATGATAGTGGAAGAAATAGAGAGTATTTAATTATAGATGGGCAACAAAGGATAACAACTATTTCTATATTATTATTAGCGATAGTTAATATAATAAAAGAAAATAGATTAAAAGCAAATGGAATAATAAAAGAAAAGCTTACTAATCAATATTTAATAAATCAATATTGTGAAGATGATGATAGAAAGTTAAAATTAAAGCCAATAAAGAATGATAGACAAGCATTTGAAAAGTCTTATAGAAAGAGCAGATGATATAACAAAAAGCGAAATAGAGGCTTTAATAGAAGGTAAAACTATAGAAAAACCAGTACATGAAGACATAACCTACAATGATGTTTATGATAATTTAGATAACCTTTGGAACTTTATGTTCTTTACAGGATATTTCAAAAAGATAAGTGAAAGAATGGATGAAAATACCCAAGAAAAGTTTGTAGAGCTAGCAATACCAAACTTAGAAGTTAAGTATATCTTTAGAACTAAGATACTTAAATGGTTTAATGAAAAGATAAAGAGCGAAGATTTATCTCTTCTTTATACTTCAATTATAAAAGGAGAAGTTGATGTATTCCAAAGGGAAGTAAATAGATTATTGAAGAAGACAATAAGCTTTAATGATGCATATGAAAACTTTTATCATGGATTTATGATAGGATTATTATCTCATATGGATGGTTACATTGTAAAATCCAACAGGGAGAGCGGGGATGGAAGATGTGATATTTATATAAAACCACTATCAATTTTTGATAAAGCAGTAATAATTGAAATGAAGGTTTGTGATAAACCAAAAGAGCTATTTACAAAGCCACAAGATGCTCTGCAGCAAATTGAAGATAAAAAATATGCATATGAACTTAATCAAAGTGGTTATGAGGATATTATAAAGTATGGAATGGCTTTTTATAGAAAAGACTGTATTGTAAAAATAAAAGAATAACAAGCAAATCTAAAGGAAACATACATCTAATATTTTATTGGAACTGAATAAAAAAGGATTATTTCACTCATATTATAAAATGTACTCTATAGGATAAGACTCTTTTATATTGTTTACTCTATAGGGTACATTTTAAAGATCAAAGGTTTTTAATTTATTTTTAAGTATAGTCTTTTAAGCTATTATTTTTAGATAATACCATTAAAATCTATTTCTAAGTTGTTGAAGATGTTTACTTTTATTTTGTCATTAAAAGTATACAAATCAGGCTGATTATAGCCACTTTCAGTTAAAGTATAAACTAAAATGTTTTTTTTCATAGGATTTACTATCCAATATTCTTTAACTTTATATTTTTCATAAAGGTAAAGTTTTTTTACATAGTCATTTCCAGGATTAAATTTAGAAACAATCTTAACAATCATATCAGGAGAACCAAAGCAACCTTTATCATTTAATTTATTTTTATCACAAATTACTGATATATCAGGTTGAACAATATTTTTGCTATCATTTTCATTTTCATTTTCGTTAATTAACACAACGTCAAAAGGAGCAGGATAGACTTTACATTGTCCTTTGTTAGATTTAATATAATTTCTTAATTCTGCTGAAATTTCCATTATTAATTCTTGATGTATTCTACTTGGAGCAGGAGACATTGCAAAAATCTTGCCATCAATAATTTCAACAAACTCATCATTTGGGAAATTTAAATAATCATAATAAGTATAAACTTTATTATTTATTTGTTGGATAGCCAATTCATCACCTCAATTAATTTATTTTATTACATTTAAGTGATCTTGAATTACAAAAACATCTTTTTCAGTATCTTGAACCTTACGAGTTATGAACTTAACATCAGTTTTAGTATCAGATAAATCACTTTTTTATATTAATTAAATAGTAGTTCTAGAGATATATCAACCAGTTTCGACCATGGTATCATAGTTTTTGCACTAAGTTTATCCAGTCTATTATTGTAATCTAAATCTATTGATGTATTGAATCTAACTTTAGTTTTAACTTTCTATATTTACTTCATTAATGTAATAATATTAATCAAATTCAATTTATTTTAGATATATTTTTATAAATTAGTTTTTGATAAAAGATAATTTGGTATTTAAAGATATCTAATACAATAATAAAAAGCTATCTAATAAGAACATTTAAGTTTAAAAAAATATAATAAACTTGATTTCAATTTATTACTTTTTTATATAGTCTTTTACAAATTATTTTTAACTATAATTATTTTAATTATTAGTATTATTAAGATAATTTTCTAAAAATATATTTATTAAATTACTTAACGACATTACTTTATTAAGGTATTATTTCTTTGCTTGTAAAGTTAAGTTTTTATCAACCATGATAGTTAAATTTTTTTAATGCTAATTCCTCAAAAAAGTTTCTTTATTCAATTTAACTTAATTTTATCATAATTACGTAAGAAAAGAAATTACGTAAAATAAAAAAAATGATAGTTACGTAATGGAGGATAAATTAAATTAGAACATTAAAGACATCTAAAAATTTCATATCGCTTAAACAATATATTAGAACTAAAGACTTTATCAGCAAATGAACAATATCTTTTAGAATTTATTTTGATAATAAGTATTAAAGATGCTTTTCTTATTTATTTGATATAAGTTAAAAAAAGTGATAAAAAAATATCAAATAAAATAATAGTATTTTTTCTGATTATCCAAATAAAAGAATAATCTTAATAAAATTTAATTGCTAAAATTTACTTTAATTATAACTAAAATAGAAAAAATGACTAAAATAACAATAAAAAATACAAAAAATATAGAAAAAAATCTAAAAAATACAACAATTTTGTGATAATAATCACTGAATACAATCAAATTAGACATTATAATAACCTTACAGATTGTTATTAAAATAACAAATAGAGTTAGGGGGAATAATAATGTTTAACGAAGAATTTAACAAAGTTGCAGGTGCAGCTAAAGCTAAAAATGAATTATTAAAAAATAATAAAGTTGGATATTTAGTTTCAGCGATGTTAGCAGGACTTTTTGTAGGTATGGCTATAATGCTTATATTTACAATAGGAGGATTATTATCATCAGCAGGTTCACCAGCAACTAAAATAGTAATGGGAATTGCTTTTGGTGGAGCTTTAAGCTTAGTTGTAATGGCTGGATCTGAATTATTTACAGGTAACAACTTTGTAATGGCAGTTGGATCATTAAACAAGACTGTATCATGGATGGATACTATAAAGGTTTGGATAGCAGGATTTATTGGAAATTTAGCAGGTTCAATATTAGCAGGATATATGTTTTACTTAACAGGTCTTGCAACAGGACCAGTTGGAGAGTTTATAGCAAATACTGCAGCTACAAAAATGAGCTTACCAGTTTCAGAATTATTCTTTAGAGGATTATTCTGTAATATATTAGTTTGTTTAGCTGTATGGTGTAGCTTTAGATGTAAAGATGATGTTTCAAAATTAATAATGATATTCTGGTGCTTATTCATATTCATAACATGTGGATTTGAGCATAGTGTTGCTAATATGACATTACTTACAATAGCACTATTAGCTCCAGGAACAGCAGCTGTAAGTGTATCAGGATATATTTATAATATAGGAATAGTTACTTTAGGAAATATGGTTGGAGGAATTTTATTTGTAGCAATTCCTTACTACTTAATTTCAAAGAATAAAAAAGTTTCTAATTAATTATTTAAAGATTTATATAAAAAAGATATAGTGTCTAGTAATACATTAGATTCTATATCTTTTTTTGTTATATTTAATATGTACTATATATTTTATAATAACGTAGATATTTTGTGTTGCAGAAATTAGTGCATTTTCACTTATAAAAACAGAATAAAAGTAATAGTATTATTAAATTTAACAAGTAGAAATTACTAACAAATTATTGCAATTAATATAATATTTAATATATTATATAGTTATATTTTAATAGAGGAGGAGTTAAGGTAATGCTTAGTGAAAAATTATTAAAAGCTCTTAATGAACAAGTTAATTTTGAATTTTATTCTTCTTATACATATCTTGCAATGGCGGGATATTGTGAATCAATTGATTTAAGCGGATTTGCTAATTTCTTTAGAGTTCAAGCTAAAGAAGAATTAGATCATGCCATGAAATTATATGATTATGTATATCAAAAAAATGGATCAATTGAATTAGAGCAAGTAAATAAACCACAAACACAATATGATGGAGTAATTGATGTGTTCCAAAAAGGATATGAGCATGAGCAATTAGTTACAAAAAAGATATATTTATTAACTGATATAGCTTATGAAGAAAGAGAACATTCTACAATTAGTTTACTTAAGTGGTTTATCGATGAACAAGTAGAAGAAGAAAATAACTTTAATGCTTTACTTAAAAAAGTAAGAAGAGCTGGGGATAACCAAGCAGCATTATATTTACTTGATGATGAATTACAAAAGAGACAATATTTATCTCCACAAAATGTATAGTTTTTGAATTCTATTAATTTTGAGTGGGAACAATTAATAGAAAAAGTGCTAGGTATATAAAATTATAAATACCTAGCACTTTTTTAATTTATTAACATATCTTTTGATACACTTTTATTTAACTTAATATGCATTACTACCATAACTATTAAAATTAATAGTAAATATACTGGAAATAGCCTTACACTTATATGATTTGCAATAATACCAAATAGAGGTGGCATTAGTAAGTTTCCAACATAAGCACTTGCCATTTGTACACCTATAACTGCTTGTGATTTATCTGCTCCAAAATTCGTTGGTGTAGAATGAATAATGCATGGGTATATTGGAGCACAACCTAAACCAATAGTAACCAAGCCTACTAGAGCAACTTGATGACCAAATGGTAAACACATAAGTATAATACCAATTAAAATAATGACTTGTCCTAAATAAATCATTTGTTTATCATTGAGCTTCATAGTAATAAACCCACTAACAGCTCGTCCTACTGTAATTCCTATAAAGAATAGACTTGCATAACTTGCTGATATTTCTAAATCAAATCCATGTTGTAGTACTAAGTAGCTACTAGCCCATAATCCAGTTGTTTGTTCTAATGCACAATAGCAGAAAAACATAAGCATTACTTGTTTAGCTCCTGGAATATTAACTATTTCTTTTAAAGTAAGTGCTTTATCTTTTTTATTTTCAGATTCTTGAACACCATCTACATCGTCTATAACAGGACGTTTTTTCCAAAGTGGTAAACTTAACATAATTATAATAGTTAATACAACTTGTATTAATGATATATAACGATATCCCATGTTCCAAGTTTGTCCATTAAGTAATGCAAAGCTCATAATATATGGACCTATACTAGCTCCAACACCCCACATACAATGAAGCCAACTCATATGATGACTCTTATAATGTAGAGCTACATAGTTATTTAATGAAGCATCAACACTACCCGCACCAAGACCATAAGGTATTGCCCATAATACTAACATCCAATAAGAGCTACTTATAGAAAATCCCCATAAAGCTACTGCTGTCATCAGAACACTAAATGCTGTAACCTTACCTGTTCCTAATAATTTTGTAAGACGATCACTTTGCAAGCTAGAAAAAATTGTACCAGCTGAAATAATCATAAAAATTGCACCTGCATAAGATACAGGAACATTAAATTCTTGATAAATTGTAGGCCATACAGAACCTAATAATGAATCTGGCAGTCCTAAGCTAATAAAAGCTAAATATATAACTGCTAATAATAAACTAAACATATTGATTTCCTCCTTTATATATTGATATGATTATATCATCAAAAAAATAAAATTAATAAGATAAAATAGTCGTTTTCATATGACAATATCTTCAAAAAGGAGTAGTTATGGCTTTATCAGAATGTATATCAAAAATAGATAAAACTGGTCTTGAATTAATAGAACATGGAATTGCTAGTTTCCCTATAGCATGTTACCATGATGATTTACAAAGAGAATGTGTTGATTGGCATTGGCATGAAGAATTAGAGTTAATTGTTGTTTCAGAAGGGAGAGCTATTATTGCTGTAGATGGTGAAAAGCATATTGTAAATAAAGGAAATGGATTTTTTATTAATACAGGGGTTCTTCATGGTGGATGGATTTATGAAAGTATTAACTGTAGATTTCATTCTATTGTATTTCATCCTCGTTTAGTTGGTGGAAGTTCTAATAGTATATTTTGGACTAAATATTTAAATCCGATTTTGAGTAATATTTCTTTTAAAGGATTGTTTTTAGATTATTCAATACACTGGCAAAAAGATATACTTTGTAGTATTGATGAAGCATGGTATCTTTGTGCTAATGAAGAAGAGGGGTATGAATTTGAAGTTCGTAATGCTTTATCAAAGATCATTTATCTTATGTCTAAACATTTAGAGTGTATAGAATCAAATACATCAACAAAGAAGTTAAGAGATAGTCAGCGTATGAAAAATATGATTAAATATATTGATGAACATTATTCAGATAATATTACTATTGATGAAATTGCTGAAAGTGTATCTTTAAGTGTAAGTGAATGTTTACGTTGTTTTCATAATACAATTGGAACTACACCTATACAATATTTAAAGTCTTTTCGTATTAAAAAGGCTGCTGAATTATTAACAAATACAGATATGAAAATAGTTGATATTGGTATAATGTGTGGTTTTCAGGATATGAGTTATTTTGCAAAAACATTCCGTAATATCTATGGTTGTACACCGTCAAAATACAGGAGGAAATAGCATTAAGTATTTAAATGAAGGTGTATGTTCATTAAAGATTACGTTATTGTAACTTTTTATATAACAAATGTTATAATTATTTATATAAAAGTCAGTTTCAATGATAGAAGTTAATTAAAATTTGGTTAAATTAGAGGAGATTTACATGAGTTTTAATAGAAATATATTAGGAGAGAATTCAAAAGAAGATATTTTAAGATTAGTAAAAAGTAATGAATTTAAGGAAATCTTTAAAAGAAATAATATAGAGAATGTAATTATATTTGGTAGTTTAACAAAAGATGACTTTAATGAAGAATCAGATATTGATATAGCAATTATTGGAGAGAATAAAATATCAGATACAGTGGATTTAAATCTAACTTTAGAGTTAGAGGATTTTCTAGGAAGAAGCATAGATCTTATAGATATAAATGATGAGGAGATAGAAAATATTATAAAAATAGAGGCTTTAAATAGTGATATGGTTATAATTAAGGATAGAATATATGAAGAAACATATAATTATTATGATAACTTATTTAGAGAAAATATTGAGTTTTGGAATAGATTAGATAGGGTGGTTTTAGATAGTTAATAAGGAAAAGTTAAAAAAATTAATTTATGATATAGAAAGTGAAAGTAAGGATATAGAAGATTCATTAAAACTATTAGAAAATTACTTAGAAAACGATATATTAAGAAAGGAAATTTCAAATAGTTTAAAATATAAGTACTTAAGTATGTTTATTTTATATGAGGATTTTATATCAATGCTTTTGAAAGAATATAACATATATAAAATAGGAATTACGGTTGATGCAGCGATAAAACTATTAAAAGAAAAAAATATCTTCTCAGATGAAATAGCTAATTATATAAATTCGGCAAGACTTATAAGAAATAGAATTGGTCATAGATATAAGCAACTTAAAATAGAGACCTTAGTAAACTTTTTAGAAGAAAATATTGAGGTAAGAAATAGTTTGTTTGAATTTGTAAAAAGCTTTTTAAAATAATAGAAATTTCAACGAAAATAAAGTTAGATGAATTTAAAATAATTCAAAAACCCAAGTAGAAAGATTATATTGTTCTACTTGGGTTTTATTAATATAAATTTAAGAAAATATTTCATATAAGATAAGTTTTAGTGGTTTTGATGATTGTAATTTGTAGTGCGAGGATTAATTTAGTATTACAATCAAGAATTTAATTTTTTGTTTTATAAGAAAACTTTAGAAATGCTATTGACTTAGAGTTAACTTCAATACTTATACTTAAAATATAAAATTAAATTAAAAATTTTAATTATATAATGGGGTGTGAATATGAGTAAAAAAGTATTAATTTTATCTTCAAGTCCAAGAAAAGGTGGAAATTCAGATTTGCTTTGTGATGAGTTTATGAGAGGTGCAAAAGAAAGTGGGCATGATGTTGAAAAAATATTTATAGCACAGAAAAAAATAAATTACTGTATGGGTTGTGGAGTCTGTAATTCAACTAGCAAATGTGTTCAACATGATGATATGGCTGAAATACTTGATAAAATGGTTAGTGCTGATGCAATTGTTTTAGCAACACCAATTTATTTTTATTCAATGGATGGGCAATTAAAAACACTTATTGATAGAACTGTACCAAGATATACTGAAATAAGAAATAAGGATTTTTATTATATCATGACTGCAGCTGATACAAATAAAGATATGCTTAAACGTACAGTAGAGGCAATACGTGGATTTACAGAAGATTGCCTTTCAGGTGCAAAGGAAAAAGGGATAATTTATGGAACTGGAGCATGGGGAAAGGGAGAAATTAAAAATACTCCACAATTCTTAGAGGCTTATGAAATGGGAAAAAATATATAGGTTAATATAGTATAAGGAAAACGCTCAAGGTGATAATAATTAATTTACCTTGAGTGTTTTATTTTAGGAAATAGTTGATCCAAATGATAGGTGTGAAAATTAGAGTTTTTTTAGAAAGCCTAAATTAATAATGCTTATTAGGCATTATTTTATATTTATTATAGGTATTAGACATTATTGGAATTGTAAAATAAAATATTAGTATAAGGTAAAAGAAAGTGATTTAAGGAGGAATAATATATGGAATACGTAAAATTAGGTAATACAGGATTAGAAGTATCAAAGATTTGTTTAGGATGCATGAGTTTTGGAGATCCAGAAAAATGGATTCATAGTTGGGTATTAAATGAAGAAGAATCTAGAAAGATAATAAAAAAATCATTAGATATTGGAATAAATTTTTTTGATACAGCAAATGTATATGGTTTAGGAGCTAGTGAAGAAATATTAGGACGTGCATTAAAAGACTATGCAAGTAGAGATGAGATTGTTATTGCAACAAAGGTTAGTGGGTCAATGGGAAAAGGGCCAAACAAATCAGGATTATCTAGAAAAGCTATTATGAATGAAGTTGATGCAAGTTTAAAACGTTTAGGAGTAGAATATATTGATATTTTATACATTCATAGATGGGATTATAATACACCAATTGAAGAAACTATGTGTGCACTTAATGATTTAGTACGTTCAGGAAAAGTTTTATATTTAGGAGCATCATCAATGTATGCATGGCAATTTGCAAAGGCTCAATATATAGCTGAAAAGAATGGATGGACAAAGTTTTCGGTAATGCAAGGTCATTATAATTTATTATATCGTGAAGAGGAAAGAGAAATGAATCAATTATGTAAGGATATGGGGGTAGCTTTAGTTCCATATAGTCCATTAGCAGCAGGACGATTGACTCGTGATTGGAATTCAGATTCAAAGAGATTTAAAGAGGATAAAGTTGCAAAAGTAAAATATGATACTACAGAAGAAAGCGATAAAATAATCGTTGAAAGAGTTTCTGAAATTGCAAAAAAATATAATGTAACAAAGTCGCAAGTATCAATTGCTTGGTTATGGAGCAAAGGAGTTACAGCACCTATTGTAGGAGTTACAAAGGAAAAATACTTATATGATTTTGAACAAGCCTTAAAAGTTAAATTAACTGATGAAGATATAAAATATCTTGAAGAGAAATATATTCCACATAATATTGTTGGACATGAATAAGAAAGGGTTATTTGATGAATAAAAATAATATTAAGCCTTGGCTTGTTTTAGTTGTATGTTGTGGACTTGCTGCATCTTCAATTGGAATATCAATTAATTCATCAGGAGTGTTTTATACTCCTGTATCTGAAGATTTAGGAATTATGAGAGGAACATTTTCCATGCATATGACTATATTTTCTATTGTAACTGCAATGTCAGCACTTATTGTACCTAAAATTATGAATAAATTTTCATATAAATTAATTTTAATACTTAGTGTATTAATTTCAGTTATTTCTACTGGAATGATGGCTTATTCAAGAAATATTTATATATTTTATTTATTAGGTGCTATAAGAGGATTTAGTACAGGTTTATTTTCAATTGTGCCTTTGACAATGATAGTAAATGGGTGGTTTGAAAAGAATCATGGATTGGCTACATCAATAGTTTTTGGCTTTAGTGGACTTGCTGGAGCTATTTGCTCACCTATCTTAGCTAGATGTATTGAAGTGTTAGGATGGGAAACTGCTTATATAGTCAAAGCTGGAATAATTCTTGCATTATGTTTACCAGCAGTTATTTATCCATTTGAAGTTACTGCAAAAGATGAAGGTAAGTTACCTTTTGGTTATAGCACAAATGAAATTATAAATAAAAATATTAATAAAAATCAAAGATTTGATTTTATGACAACCATATTTATAAGCTTTTGTATATTTGCACTTATAAATACAACAATTACAGGAATAACTCAGCATTTACCAGGTTTTGCACAATCAATAGGATATAGTGCATCAGTAGGAGCTAGCTTATTATCAGCAGGGATGCTTGGGAATGTTATTTCAAAGCTAGTAATTGGATTTATGAGTGATAAGATTGGACCAGTTAAAGCAAGTATTACAATGATAGTAATAAATACTTTAGGAGTTATTTTACTTATGAGTGGATTATCATCAATGATAATAGTTGGTGCCTTCCTTTTTGGATCTATATATTCAGTTGGTGCGGTAGGACTACCAGTTTTAACAAAGTATTTCTTTGGAATAGATAATTACTCAAAGGTATTTCCAATTATATCTTTTTTATCAAATTTAGGTGCAGCTTTTGCATTAACATTAGTAGGTTATATATATGATTTTACAAACTCATATAATTTTTCATTTATATTAGCTATAGGAATTAATACAATATGTTTAATTTTAACTTTTGTTATTACTAAAGAAAATAAAATCATAAATAGAGAAAAATTAGTATCTTAAATTGTATATAATTATTTAAGCTCGAGGGAAATAATGTATAATATACAAAAGTAGAGGTGATAACATGGAAATTAGAGTTTTAAAATATTTTTTAGCTGTTGCAAGAGAAGAAAATATTACAAGGGCAGCTGAAAGTTTAAATATAACACAACCTACATTATCAAGACAACTAATGCAACTAGAAGAAGAGCTAAAGGTTCAGCTTTTTATAAGAAGTAAAAGTAAAATAGTTTTAACTGATAAAGGTATGCTTTTAAGAAGAAGGGCAGAGGAAATAGTAGGGTTAGCTGAAAAAACAGAAAATGAATTTTCAAATTATGAGGATATTATTGCAGGAGAAATATTCATTGGTAGTGGAGAAACTAATTCTATGCATAGCCTTGCAAAAGTAATGAAAGACTTTCATGATTTATATCCTCAAGTTCAGTATAACTTATATAGTGCAAATGCTGATGATATTAAAGAGAAAATAGATAAAGGATTAATTGATATAGGACTTTTAACTGAGCCAGTAGATATTTCAAAATATGATTTTGTACGTCTAAAGGAAAAAGAGGTTTGGGGCGTTTTAATGAGAAAAGATGACGTTTTAGCTAGTAAAGATTATGTTACAGCTGATGATTTAATTGATAAGCCCTTAATTAGTTCAAGACGTGGAATGATTCAAAATGAAATTTTTAATTGGTTTGGTAAGAATTATGATAAGTTAAATATTATTTCAACATATAATCTTGTTTTAAATGCTTCTGTTATGGTAGAAGAAGGGTTAGGATATGCTTTTAGTTTAGAGAATTTAATTAATGTTAATGATGAAACTAATATTTGTTTTAAACCAATTTTTCCAAAGGTTGAAACTGGAACAGTGATTGTATGGAAAAAACATCAAATATTTTCTTCTGCAACAACTAAATTTATAGAAGAAATTAAAAGTGCTTTTAAAGAAAAATAAGTTTTAAAAATTTAATGAAAGTGGGATTAAGAATAATGAGAAACGTAAAAAAGCAAGCAGTAGCTCCAAAGACTATACCAATTTTGAGAGAGGCTTTTGATAAAATAAATGATACTGAAATTCGATGGTTATCAAGTGCAGGAATAATGATAAATTCACATGGAACAGTAATAATGATTGATCCATTATTAGAAGGATTTGATTTACCATTATTAGTAGATATGCCAATTAAGTCTGAAGAGGTTCCTAATTTAGATGCTGTTTTAATTACACATTGTGATAATGATCATTTTAGTAGAACTACATGTAAAAATCTTTCTAATGTATGTAATTCATATCATGGACCACATTATGTAGCAGAATTAATGAAGGAAGAAGGATTAAATGGTATTGGTCATGATATATATGAAAGTTTTAAGGTGGGAAATTTAAATGTAAAATTAACACCTGCTGATCATGCATGGCAAAATGAAAGTAGTAAGTATAGTAAAATTAGAAAATTTGAGTTTGAAGATTATTGTGGATTTTGGATTGATACTCCAGAAGGTACTATTTGGTTACCAGGTGATTCAAGACTATTAAATGAGCAGTTAGAAATGCCATTTCCTGATGTAATATTATTAGATTTTTCTGATAACTCATGGCATATTGGATTAGATGATGCGGTTAAACTTGCTAATACTTATCCTGATGCAGAGTTAATTTTAATTCATTGGGGAACAGTAGATGCTCCAGAAATGAATGCTTTTAATGGAGACCCGGCTGATTTAATAGGAAGAGTAGTAAATCAAGAGCGTATTAATATACTTGCAGCAGGAGAAGTTTTTAAGTTAGATAGCAAAAATGATAAATAATAAAATCCTATAATTAGATATTGACTTAGAGTTAACTTAAAGTTCTATTATAAAGTTATTCCAATAAATGGAGGTGTTTAATTATGAAAATTACAAATAAAACAAATGAGTATCGTGAAAAAATGAGATTAGGTTGTATTTCGGAGTTTGGTGAAACTGATCCAGAATTTGTTGAGGTATTTGAAAATTTTGCTTTTGATGAAGTAGTTAATCAAGATGATCTAGATGATAAAACAAGATTTATGGCAATTATAGCAACTCTTATAGGATGTCAAGGAATTGATATATATAAAGATATTCTTCCAGTTGCACTTAACTTTGAAGTAACACCAATTGAAGTTAAGGAAATTGTATATCAAGCAGTTGCTTATCTTGGTATGGCACGTGTATTTCCATTTTTAAAAGCTACAAATGAAATACTTAAATGTAGAGGAATTAAATTGCCACTTGAAGGTCAATCAACTACTAATAGAGAAAATAGACGTGAATCTGGAACAAAAGTACAGGTAGATATTTTTGGAGATAATATGAAGGATTTTTGGAAGTCTGGACAAGAGGAAAAACGTCATATTAATTATTGGTTAGCGGCTAACTGCTTTGGAGATTACTACACTCGTAGAGGGCTTGATTATAAGCAAAGAGAAATGATTACATTTTGTTTCTTATCAGCACAAGGTGGGTGTGAACCACAATTGACTTCACATGCTGCTGCAAATATGAAAATTGGAAATGACAAGGAGTTTTTAATTAAGATTATTTCACAATGTTTACCGTACATTGGTTATCCACGCTCATTAAATGCATTAAAATGTGTTGATGCAGCAGCAAAAGAATTTATTAAATAGGTATTAAAGGGAGGTTTAAGATGAGTGATAATAAGAATTTAAGTGTATTTAAAATGGGAGAACCATTACCAGAAATGTTTTCTAAGTATTTTATAGGAAATGCACATTTAAATATGTTAACAACTGAAGGGGTTAGTATTGGTAATGTAACTTTTGAACCAGGATGTCGTAATAATTGGCATATTCATCATAAGGGTGGACAGATTTTACTTGTTACTGGAGGAAGAGGATATTATCAAGTATGGGGAGAAGAAGCTAGAGAATTAAAAGCAGGGGATGTTGTTAATATTCCAGCTGAAGTTAAGCATTGGCATGGTGCAGCAGCAGACAGTTGGTTCTGTCATCTAGCTATTGAGATACCAGCAGAAGGTGCAAGTAATGAATGGCTTGAAGCTGTTAGCGATGAAATTTATTGTAAGTTAAAATAATTAAAAGTGTTAAAATAATAAATAATTCGTATTAGTGAAAAACATTCTAGTAGGTAGACATTTCATATCTACTAGAATGTTTTTTTGTTTTAAGTTAATTATATGGAGGGAAAGCTAGAGCTTATACGTAAACAATATACTATTAAATAGGTATTAATTATAAAAACAATAATAAGGAACTGATTTTAATTAAAAATTTATGCATAAGACAATATAAATAATGAAATATGATAGATGTTGCGAAATTTAACAAAATTTTTTTGTTTTAGGTGCAAAATGCAATATTATTGCAACATTGATAGTGTAAAATATAGATACATATATAAATATTTGCCATTTAAGGGGGCTGTACTATGGATAATTGTGTAGGGAAAATTTTAAATGATAAAGAGATAAATATAAATGAGGGGTATATGTTAATTTTATTTGAGACATTAAAGACAGAAGAAAATATAGTAACTGTTCCATTAAAATATTTAATGGATAAATTTCAAACAAAAAGAAAAGTAAAAATCTCAAATATATTAAGAGCATTAGAAGAAAAGTGTTATATAGAAATTATTAAAACTAAAGGAAGGGTTAGCAGTTATAAAATAGTTAAGGATTATATGATAAATGATGAAATTGTTTCTAATGAAATAATTGAAAATAACGATACTATGAATTCTAATAGTAACGATTGTTTGAGTTGTGGAATAACAACTAGGGGTGAAATAGGGAATGGTACCAGGGTATTTGGGAGTATAGGTACCTGTAATAAAATAGATACAGGTAATAAAAATGTCACTAGTAGTAGTTATGTAAGTGATACTAGTACTGGTTATATAAATGATACTAGTACTGGTATCTCTAGAGGTACTGGTAGTGGTGATTATTATGATACTAGTATCCTTAAAACACCAGGTGCTATTTTGAACGAAAGTGTTGAAAATAAAGGGTTTAGCAGAGGTAGATACCCAAATGATACTAGTTGTTATGATAATAATAATAATAATATTAATAATAATATAAATAATAAATTATATATATATATTTTAAATACTTGGAATGACAAAGGTATAGCTAATATAGGGAGTTTAGACTCTAAAGTTAAGGGGGCTATGGATAATGCTCTGAAATTTTATTCTGTAGATGAAATTGTTAATGCTATAAATAATTATGGATTGGTATTTGAAAGTGATTATTTTTATGATTATAGATGGAGTTTGGTGAATTTTTTGAACAAGCCTAATGGCATTGGACGCTTTTTGGATACTGGTGATATGTGGATGAATTATTATAATAATCATTGTTCTTATAGTGAGAAATTGAAGAGAAATGGTATTAATATTGAGGATTATATAGATTAATAAACGTTAGGAAAATTGTTTATATGTTTTTGATAATTATATAAAATTTTATTTAGTTTGAGTCTAGTTATTTTTTTAGTAATAATATAAAATTATGAATAAGAATGTTCTTTTAAGATATGATTTGTAAGGAAAAAGTTATACAAAATTACATTTGAGAAAAAATGTATTTTAAGATGATATAGATATAGCAAGGTTTGATTGTAGAAAATATTAATTAACATAATCTTATATATGTTATTTAAAAAGGAGGCGATATTAATGAAAAAAAGATTCAATACTACTGGTGTATGTATACCAACTATGCATTATATGGTTGATATAACAGATAAACTTGATAAAATTATAGAACTGATAAAAGAAAAAGATTACTTTATTATAAATAGACCAAGACAGTATGGAAAAACTACAACTATGTATATGTTAGAACAGAGACTGAAAAATGATTACTTGGTAGTAAGCATGAGTTTTGAAGGGATAGGGGATGAAGTCTTTCTTAAAGAAAAAACATTTTCTAAGGTATTTATAGAATTAATGGCAGAAAGCTTGGAATTTACAAACGAAGAAGAAAGTAAAAGGTTATTAGGATATGAAAATGATATTGATAATTTAAGAGACTTATCTAAGCTTATAACAAGGTTTGTTAGAGATAGTAAGAAAGATGTTATTTTATTTATTGATGAAGTAGATAAGAGCTATAATAATCAGTTATTTTTGAGCTTTTTAGGAATGCTTAGAAATAAGTATTTGTTAAGGCAACAAGGAAAAGATAAAACTTTTAGTAGTGTAATTTTAGCTGGAGTATATGATATAAGAAATTTAAAACTAAAATTTAGAAATGAAGATGAAAAGAAATATAATAGTCCTTGGAACATAGCGGTTGATTTTGACATAGATATGAAATTTAATGAGAAAGAAATAGAATCTATGTTAAAAGAGTATTCTTCAGAGAAAAATGTAATTATGAATACAAGAAATATAGCACAGTTATTATATAGATATACAAGTGGGTACCCTTTTTTAGTTACTAGAATATGCAAGATAATTGATGAAAAACTTAACAAAGAAAATTTAGAATGGACAGAAGAATATATAATTAAGGCAAATAAAATCTTATTATCAGAGCGTAATACTTTGTTTGAAGATTTAATAAAAAATGTTGAAAATAATGAAGAGTTAAAAGACTATATATTTGATCTAATAATGAATGGAGAAGAAAAGAGTTTTAATCTTGATAATCCTATAATTAATTTAGGAAATGTATTTGGATATTTTATAAATAAGGACGGAAAAGTGAAAATATCAAATAGAATATTTGAACAAAGATTATATAATTATTATTCTTCTAAGTTGGAAAATAAAGTTGATATGAGTTCTTATAATTTTAAGGAAAACTTTATAACTTCTACAGGGTTAGATTTTAAAAAGATTCTTCTAAGATTCCAACAGTTTATTAAGGAACAATATAGTTCTATTGATTCTAAATTTATAGAAAGAGAAGGTAGACTTCTATTCTTAGCATTTATAAAACCAATAATAAATGGAGTTGGTTTTGACTTTAAAGAAGTACAAATTTCAGAAGAAAAGAGATTAGACGTTGTAATTACTTATTTAAAAGAAAAGTATTTAGTAGAGCTTAAGATTTGGAGAGGTGAGGAATATCACAAAAAAGGTCTTAAACAGTTAAGTGATTATTTAGAGATTAATGAATTAGATTGTGGCTATCTTATTATTTATAACTTTAATAAGACGAAAGAATATAAAAGTGAAACAATAATGGTTGATAGTAAAAAGATATTTGCAATTTGGGTGTAAAAATAAGTAGATAATATATATATGGATAAAAAATAAATTTCCACTAGCTAAGTCGGTGGCTTTTTGGGACAGTAGATAGAGTTGCTTTCATAGCAATATACCTACTGTCCCTTAATTTATATTAAATGTCATTTTAATGTATTTTATATCATCTAAGTATTAGTAAATTAGTAAATATAGCTACTGTATAAACTAATGAATATATATTAAGATAATACAAAATACTAATATTAAATAATGATAAAATAAAAAAAATAAAAAAGGAGATATAATGATACAGGATAATAAAAACTTAAAATTAGAAAATACATACTGTGAATTGCCAAATATATTTTATTCAAAAGAAATTCCTGAAAAAATATTAAATCCTAAATTAGTAGAATTTAATAAAGAGTTAGCAGAAGATTTAGGATTAGATTTAAAGTTTTTAAATAGTGATGAAGGAATACAGTATTTAGTAGGAAATAAACTTTTAGAAGGAAGTACACCAATAGCACAAGCCTATGCAGGTCATCAATTTGGACACTTTACAATGCTTGGAGATGGTAGAGCTATACTTTTAGGTGAATTTATATCAAGAAATGGACAAAGATTTGATATTCAACTTAAAGGAGCAGGAAAAACTAAATATTCAAGAGGTGGAGATGGAAAAGCAGCTTTAGGGCCAATGCTTAGAGAATATATAATAAGCGAAGGTATGTATGGGCTTAAAATTCCAACAACCCGTAGTTTAGCAGTTATTTCTACTGGTGAAAATGTAATAAGAGAAGAAATTTTAGAAGGTGCATTATTAGTACGTATAGCAAAAAGTCATATACGAGTTGGAACATTTCAATTTGCAAGAAATTTTGGAGATGTTGAAGATCTTAAAAAACTAGCAGATTATACTTTAAATAGACACTTTAAAAAAGATACCTATGAAGGAAATCCTTACTTATATCTTCTAAAAGAGGTTATAAATAATCAAGCAAAACTTATTTCAAAATGGCAGCTAGTTGGATTTATTCATGGTGTTATGAATACTGATAATATGACAATTAGTGGAGAAACTATAGATTATGGTCCATGTGCATTTATGGATTCATATGATATAAATACAGTATTTAGTTCTATTGATATTAATGGAAGATATGCTTATGGAAATCAGCCTAAAATTGGTGTTTGGAACTTAACTAGATTTGCGGAAAGTTTACTACCATTACTAGATGATGATATAGATAATGCAATTAAAATAGCTGAAGAGGCATTATCAAACTATGGAAAATTATATAATGAGTATTATTTTAATGGAATGAGAGCAAAGCTTGGGTTATTTAATAAAGAAGAGGAAGATGAAAATTTAATTTTATCACTTTTAATTATAATGAATAAATTTAAAGCTGATTATACAAATACTTTTTTAAACTTAACATTAGGTAATTTAGAAGAAATGAGTATTTTTAAAAGTGATGATTTTAAAAAGTGGTATGAATCATGGCAAGCTAGATTAGCTAAACAAAATAAATCTAGAGATGAAATTAAAAAACTTATGCAATCAAACAATCCAACAGTAATACCAAGAAATTATATTGTAGAGAATGCAATAAAAGCTGCAGTAAATAATAATGACTATAGTGTTATAAATAAGTTTTTAGAAGCTCTTAAGAATCCTTATGATTATTCAAATATAAGTGAAGAGTACTCAAAAATACCAGAAGTGCCATCTTGTCCTTATAAAACATATTGTGGTACGTAATTAAAAAAATAGGGAGGAAATTAATCTTGTAGATAAAATATTATTTTCAGGATTAATTTTTTATTTTATATAAATATATTAATCCAATAATTGGTATACATAAAATTATGAAAAAATCAACTTTAAATTGTAAAAGTATGATATAATATAATGATAAACATATAAGGAGGTAATTATATGTTCAATGTAGGTGATAAAATTGTTTACCCAGGTCAAGGTGTTGGTATTATTTCATGTATTGAAGAAAGAGAGTTTAAAGGTGAGAAACAAAACTTTTACGAAATAGACATAGTAAATAGTACAATGAAGTTAAAATTACCAGCTAGTAGATTTGAAAATGCTAATATTAGATTAGTTAGTGATTCAGAGGAAATTGATAATAGTCTTAAAGATATAGTTAATTATACTGAAGAAGTTGATAATCTACAAAAATCTGTTAAAAGAGAAAGAGAAGAAAATAATAGTAAGAAAGTTAAAAATGGAACTTTCGATGATTATTTAAGTGTAGTTTGTAACTTAACACAAGTTAAAAACTGTGGAAATGCAAATTCAAGTGAAAGTCAAACATTAAATTCAACGAGAGGCTTTGTAGTTCAAGAAATATCTGAAGTTAAAGGGATGAGTATTGAAGAGGCTAATGAGTTTTTAGATGGACATTTAGATGTATTTTCAAATAATAAATAAAAAACTCTTGTAATTTTAATTTATTATGATAAAATAATAAACATAGCCAAAAAAATAAAGATTTTAATATATATATGTATGTAAATTTCTACTTACTTAGAAGCTTATATTATTAAATGTATTTGTCTTTGAAAAGGAGGAAATTTATATGACTGATAAGACTTTAGTATGCAGAGATTGTGGTTCTGAATTCGTATTCACTACTGGAGAACAAGAATTCTACAAAGAAAAAGGATTCACTAATGAACCAACAAGATGTGTTGCTTGTAGAAGAGCTAAAAAAGAACAACAAAATAGAAGATAATTCTGTTAAGTTTAAGGGACTACTTTTTAAGTAGTTCCTTTTTTGATGTATTTAGAATACCACAGGTTCGACCTGTGGTTCTAGAAAGCTTTTAGCGGTGAGTAGAAATAAAAAAACTATATTATGAGTTAAAATATAATAAAAAGTTATAAGTTTTTTTGCAGAATACTTTTTATATTTGAAAATTACCATAAGGTATATTATACTAAAAAATGAAAAACTTAATATGGACAGTTCATTAAGACCATCCTGTCCTTAAACAAAACTAGGCTAAGAAATATTAAATAGATTAAAAAGTTAAGGTTTATTTTATTATGCTAGTTTGTGTAATAAAATAAACCTTTTTTATTTAATAAAATAAGGCCTAAAAATATTAAATAGGAGTGATAAGTATGAATAAGAAAGCAGTAGTTGTATTTAGTGGAGGCCAAGATTCTACAACATGTTTATTTTGGGCCCTTAAAGAATTTGATGAAGTAATAGCAGTTACATTTAATTATAATCAGAGGCATAGCTTAGAAATTGAGTGTGCAAAAAATATTGCAAAGGAATTAGGGGTAGAGCATCATATTTTAGATATGGATTTATTAAATCAATTAGCTCCAAATGCTCTTACTCGTAATAATATAGAAATAAAAGAAGGACAAGGCAAAGAGCCACCATCAACTTTTGTTGAAGGACGTAATATGTTATTTTTAACTTTTGCTGCAGTTTTAGCAAAAGTAAAGGGGGCAAAACATATTGTAACAGGTGTATGTGAAACAGATTTTAGCGGATATCCTGATTGTAGAGATGTATTTATTAAATCACTTAATGTTACACTTAATTTAGCTATGAATTATGATTTTGTAGTTCATACTCCTTTAATGTGGATAGATAAGGCACAAACTTGGGAACTTGCAGATAGCTTTGGAAAATTAGATTATATTAGAGAAAAAACTCTTACTTGTTATAATGGAATAATAGGTGATGGATGTGGAGAGTGTCCAGCTTGTAAATTAAGAAGAAATGGTCTAGAAAAGTATTTAAAAATAAAAGACAATAAATAATAGCATAAATTTATTATTAAAATTAGGACTTATAAGAACATGTAATTATAAAAATTCAATCGCATACTATTTACTTTTATAATTTTAAATAGTATACTATGTATGTAGATTGGAGTGATATAATTGGATATAGATAATACTTGTGGAATGTTAATTAGGCAAATACACAATTCATTAGAAAAAATGTCAAATAAAGATTTAAAGGAAAAAGGATTAACTCTTGTACAAGTGTCAGCATTGTTTAGTATAAATGATACTGCAGAAAAGAAAGTAACATTTAAAGAGCTAGAAAAAATACTTCATCTTGCACAATCTACTACAGTAGGGATTATTTCAAGATTAGAACAAAAAAATCTTGTAACAAGCTATATTGATGATAATGATAAAAGAATTAAATATGTTAGAATTACAGAACTTGGTGAACAATGCTGTAAAGAAGCTGAAGATTCTATGTTAAAAACTGAAACATTCCTTTTATCTAATTTAACAGAAATAGAAAAAGTACTATTTAAGGATTTACTAGAAAAAGTTAATAATACTTTAAAATAAAATGCTCGTTTATATAAACGAGCATATAATAAAATATAATCAATCGTATGCGATTGAATTTGGAGGGATTATAATGGAAAACAATAACTCTTTAGAGGCATTTAATTCAATGCCAGTATCAAAAGCGGTAATTAAGAATGCTATTCCAGCTATGATAGCAATGTTAATGGTTCTTATTTATAATTTGGCAGATACTTTTTTTATTGGTCAAACACATGATGCTTATCAAGTTGCAGCAGTTTCTCTTGCAACACCAGTATTTCTAATGTTTATGGCTGTAGGTACAGTTTTTGGGATTGGTGGTACATCGGTAATTTCTCGTGCTTTAGGAGAAGGCCGTAAGGAATATGCTAAAAAAGTATGTTCTTTTTGTATGTGGTCATGTGTAATTGTGGGTATTGCAATGTCTTTAGTGTTTTTAATTTTTATGGATCAAATTCTTTCTTTAATAGGTGCAAGTAGTGATACTTGGGATTTTGCAAGAAGTTATCTTATTATTGTATCTTTAAGTGGTCCTTTTGTACTTATTTCAAATTGTTATTCAAATATTTTACGTGCTGAAGGTCAAGCAAATAAAGCTATGATGGGTCAACTTATAGGCAATTTTCTTAATATTATACTTGATCCAATTATGATTTTAGGATTTGGATGGAATATAAAGGGTGCAGCAATAGCTACTGTTATTGGTAATTTAGCAGCAGCAGCATATTATATTCTTTATTTCATTAGGGGAAAATCATCTCTAAGTATAAATATTAATGATTTTTCAATTAAAGATAAAATATGTAGTGGTGTTTTAATTATAGGTATTCCAGCTTCTCTTGCGTCAGTTATGATGAGTATTTCACAAATTATAATGAACGGGCTTATGGCTGGATATGGCGATATGGCACTTGCTGGAATTGGAGTTGCAATGAAAGTAACTATGATTACAGGAATGATTTCAATGGGAATTGGGCAAGGAGTTCAGCCTTTATTAGGTTATTGTGTTGGTGCTAATACATGGGATAGATTTAAGAAAATAATGAAATTTTCATTGATATTTTCTTTCTTACTTGGCTTAATACTTACAGTTTTATGTTATTTGTTTACAAATTCAATAGTTAGTGCATTTTTAACCGAACCTAGTGCATTTGATTATTCTGTACAATTTTCAAGAATATTGCTTACAACAAGTACATTTTTTGGAGTGTTCTATGTATTAACTAACGCTTTACAAGCTATGGGAGCAGCAGTTTCATCTTTAATTATTAATTTAAGTAGACAAGGACTTATATATATTCCTGCATTATTTATTTTAAGAGAAGCTTTAGGAATAACAGGTCTTGCATGGTCACAGCCTGTAGCAGATATTTTATCTATTTTGATAGCAATAGTTTTATATTTATGGGTATCTAAAAAGATGATGAAATTAGAAGAGGATAAGGAATATAAAGAGTATAAAATAAATTCAAACTAACATGTATATAATATAAATATTTTATAGGCTATAGATAAATTTATATAATTATCTATAGCCTATACTTATATAAGTTATTCTTCTAAACTAACTAGTTTTAAATTGCTTTTTCTGTTATCAAGAGGATTGTTGTTTATATGTTCAATCTTATGATTTTCTTCTCTTGGCATAATAATATCTTCAAGATGAACTCTTCCTTCAGGAGTATTTGCTACAACAGATATTTTATTATGAGATTTATGTAGCACCCAACTATATTTTTCATTGATAACAATAGGCAAATCTTCTTCAGATATTAAAGCAATGCCTTCCTTTTTACCAAACTTATCTTTTAAAATAATAGAAACAACACCATCTTTTTTCTCATATTCATTCATAGTATTTTGATTAAAAATCTCTAAGTTACACTTTCTATTATCTAATGTATCACCATTAATATATCTAATAGGAGCTTTAGGATTTACATTTAATATAACACTTTGAAGACTTTGTTTTAATGGTTTAGATTTTTTATTCTTTTTTGTTGAACTAATATTTTGCACTATGTAATTATTATAATCTTTATTCCATTCTGCAAACCAAGTTCCCATATTTTTTATCTTTTCTAAATTTTCAAGATCAATTTTAGTTATAAGCTCAGTTCCATCTTTTTTTAATACTGTAATATAAGCAACATCTTCTTTTACTTCATAGTAGTTACCTATATCATTAATAATTTTATTCAATTTTAACACCTCACTAATTTAATTAAAGTCACATAAGTATAGCAAAGTATTGGAAGAAAAGCAAAAAAATAATGAAATTTAAGTTGTTCATTAGTTATTATATAGAAAATTTATAAAATCTATGTGTTTAAGGATAGCAATTGAATAATAAAAAAATATATGTATTTCATTACTAGAAGTTTGGGTATTTGATAGTGATGATTAATGATAATATAAAGATATTATTAAGGAGTAACGTTTACAAAGATAGTGTTATAATTGTAAATTTAGGTATTAATAATTGGAGGTAAGCAAATGAAATATAATAATCCTGTAATTAAAGGTTTTTATCCAGATCCAAGTGTTTGTAAGGTTGGAGATACATATTATCTTGTATGTAGCTCATTTCAATATTTTCCTGGAGTTCCCTTATTTGAAAGTAAGGATTTAGTTAATTGGAAACAAATTGGACATTGTTTAACAAGAAAGAGTCAAGTTCAACTTGATAAAATAAATAGTTCAGGGGGAGTTTTTGCTCCTACTATACGATATAATAATGGTCGTTTTTATATGACGACTACTAATGATACAACTCATCAGCACTTTTACGTATGGACAGATGATATTTATGGTGAATGGTCAGAGCCTATATATGTAGATCAAAGTGGAATTGATCCATCGCTATTTTTTGAAGATAATAAAACATATTTTATGAGTAATGGAATAGATGATTATGGAGTAAGTGGTATTGTTCAGTGTGAAATTGATATTGAAAGTGGTGAAAAGTTAACTCCAAGTAAAACAATTTGGACAGGATCAGGTGGACGTTATCTTGAAAGTCCACATATGTATAAAATTAATGGTAAGTACTATCTTGTTGCAGCAGAAGGAGGAACTGAATATGGCCATATGGTAACATATGCTAGAGCAGATTCTTTATATGGCAAATTTGAAGGTTATGAGAATAATCCAGTTTTGACTAATCGTAATTTAGGTGGATACGAAGTTCAAGGGGTAGGACATGGTGATCTTATTCAAGATAATTATGATAATTGGTGGCTTTTACATCTTGGATTCCGCCAAAGTGGACAGTGGGAAGCTTATCATCATTTAGGACGTGAAGTTTTCCTAACTCCAGTTATATTTGGAGAAGATGGCTGGTTTACGGCAGGTGATAATGGAAGGACTACTAAGAGCTTTGAGATTAATTATATAAATAATGATGTAATTCAAAAAGAAAAGAAACATTATACATTTGAAAATACTAAGTGGGATAATGATTGGTGTTATTTACGTATTCCTAATAAGAAAAACTATAAGCTTGATAAAAATAAGTTAATATTAAAAGGTACTGATATTACATTAGATGATGTTGATTCACCTACATTTATAGGAATAAGGCAAAGAGATTTCAATGCTACTATATCATGTAATGTTGAGATTACAGATGGTGAAGCAGGTATTACTCTATATATGGATGAAAATCACCATTATGATTTAGCAATACGTAAGTGTGAAAATGGGTATGAAGCAATTGAACGTCTTAATATTGGTGATATAAAATCAGTTGAAAAATCTATCTATCTAGAAAATAAAAATAATATTTCACTTATCATTAATGCAAGTAATAGCTATTATAGTTTTTCTATTAAAAGTGAAAATGAAGAAAGTATTCTTGGATATGCTAAAACAAGATATTTATCTTCAGAAGTTGCTGGTGGATTTACGGGTGTTGTAATTGGATTATATGCATGTGCATCAAATTCTTTTAATTATGCTGAATTCACAAACTTTAAGTGCATGTATAAATAATATAAGTAATAATATTTAATTTGTGTAAAGTATGATTTATCAAATAAGTTATGATTATCGGTATTATAAAGAATAAAAAAGAAAAGATAAAATACTAATGACATAAGAGCAATGCATTAGTATTTTATCTTTTTAGAAAAAGAAGCTTTTGGAATCTTTTCCTCACTATTAGTATGTCAATATTATTAGAAAAAATACATAAAAATTAATAGCTAAATATATAAAAGTTTTTAAGATTAAAAATAATAAATAAAAAATACCAACTTTTCAGCTAAAGATACTTTGTGTCTTTTGAAGTTAAAATAGTCTAGAGGTAGGATAGTGATATTCTATTTCTAGATTATATTTTTATTTAATTTTCTTAAAGAATTAGTTTAATAATAAGTATTTAGTATCAATGATAATTTTATTTTTACTCTTCAATAATAGATAAAAAACATTGACTTTAGAGTTAACTTAAATGGTATAGTGTAATTATATAAATTATAAGAAGATTACCATAAAAATATTAGTAAATACAAAATATTTAAGAGGTTATATTTAGAAAAATATATAATTAACTAAAGATAATTTTAACAGTTTTATATAACTACTATATTATTATGAAAGGGTGAGATTATGAGAGAGAAGTATAATAATTTAATTAATAGTCTAAAGGAAAAGGGAAAAATATGTATTGCATTTTCGGGGGGAGTAGACTCAACATTTTTATTAAAGGTTGCACAAAATGTTTTAGGAGAAAATGTATTAGCTATTACAGTTAGATCTTCTATGTATCCAGATAGGGAATTAAAAGAAAGTAAGGAATTTTGTAAGTCACTTAAAATAAAACATATATTTTTAGATGCAAATGAATACAGTGTACCAGAATTTGTAGCAAATAGTAAGGATAGATGTTATTTTTGTAAAAAAGGTATATTTTCTAAGGTAAAGGAAATAGCCAAAAAAGAAGGTTTTGATATTGTTGCAGATGGAAGTAATTTAGATGATGAAGGGGATTATAGACCAGGAATTAAAGCATTAAAGGAATTAGGAATAATTAGTCCATTAAAAGAAGCGGGACTAACTAAAAATGAAATAAGAGAATTATCTAAGGAATTAGGCTTATCAACATGGGACAAGCCTTCTATGGCATGTCTTGCTTCAAGAATACCTTATGGTAGTGTAATAACAAGAGAGAAGCTAAAGAAGATAGAAATTGCTGAAGAATTTTTATTGAGTAATAATTTTAAGCAATTTAGGGTAAGGTATTATGATGATTTAGCTAAAATAGAAGTATTAAAAGAAGATATTCCAAAAGTGTTACAACTATCAGAGGTAATTATAGCAAAATTTAAAGAAATAGGGTTTAATTATATAACTCTTGATTTAGAGGGTTATAGAACTGGAAGTATGAATGAAACATTAAGGTAATTAAATACTCATTTAACTTAAGTAATAATAAATTATTTGTACACATAAGTTTATTATGAAGTATCGAAAATTTATTAGGAGAAACTATGAAAAATGAGTTTATATTAAATGATAAAAAATTTAGAGCGTTTTGCATATATAGGCTGCTTTTTGGAATAAGCTACAGCATTATGATACCAATAATACCACTATTCTTTAAGTCAATAGGAATGGAAACTGTAACTATAGGAATGGTAATTTCATTATATGGAGTAAGTAAGACAATAATGCAAATTCCCTTTGGAATTGTCTGTGATAAAATAGGGGATAAATTAACTCTAAAGTTAGCTTTATTGTTAATGGGGTTAGTACCTATTGGCTATATATTATCAAATACAAGCCTTCAGGCAGGAAGCTTATATGTTATTCAAGGTGCTATTCTTGGAATGGCAGCACCTGCAACTTATTCAGTACTTGCTAGGACATTGAATGTTAAAAGAAGAGGAGAGTGTACTGGCCTTGCTTCAGCAGTGTTTACTTTAGGTGGGGGAATAGGTGCTGCAATTGCAAGTTTTATATTAACAAAGTTAAATAACTTTAGTATGGCATTTAATATATCATCTCTTGGAATATTTTTTACATTAATATATGTAATCATTAGAGTTAACAAAGTAAAACCTATGAAAGATAAAGATAATAAGAAAGAGAGTATAAAGGAAATTTTATATGAAATAAGAAGAAGAAAATTTGTTTATAAAATTATTATTTTATCAAGTAGTGCCTTTTTAGGAGATTATATTTATTCGTGTGTTGTAGCATTAATTCATTTTTATGGACAGGATGTACTTCATGTATCAACGTCTTATACTTCTTCCATTATATCAGTATACTTATTAGTTTTTGGATTAGGTGCGCCAATAGCAGGATGGGTTAGTGATAAAATAGGAAATAAAAAGCAATTATTATATTCTTTTTTTACTATGAATTTTACATTGTTAGGTCTTATTATAACTAGAAATGTAACTATATTTACTATAATAATTATATTGTACTTCTTGGGTGCAACATATTTAAATGCTTCTGTACAAAGCTGTCTTTCGGAATTTGGATCATATCCTAAAATTAAAGGTTTTGTTTTTGGAGTTGTGGGGGCATCAGAGTCACTTGGATATGCAGTTGGACCACTGGTTTCATCTTATATTTATGAATATAATAAAAATTATTTATTTTTAGGTTTATTAATGGTATCTATTTTTATTACTGCAATTTATGTGGTTTTATTCAATAAATCAGGAATATAAAAATATGAACTAAAAGAAAAATCAATATGAAATAATATTAGAGTATAAAAAAGCTATAGTGATAAATAATAAAATAAACTGACTTCTTAACTTTAGATAGGGATTTAACTTCATTTGAAGTTTAGAATTTGCTATCTATAGTAGGTTATTATGACTAGTCAGCAGATAAAGTCTTCCTTATAATCAAAGGGGTTTATTATGAATATAAAAAACAATATATTATTCACTAAAAAAGAGCTTTTATATTTTTGCATTCAAAGGTTTGCTTTTGGATTTAGTTATAGTTTAATGATACCAATAATACCTTTGTATTTTAATTCATTAGGAATAAGCACATTAATTATAGGTGCAGTTATGTCATCTTATGGTTTTGCAAAGGCTTTAATACAAATACCATTTGGAGTTGTTACAAATAAAATTGGGGATAAATTATTACTAATAATATCATTTATATTTATGATACTTTCCTTAGCTACATTATCAATTGTAAGAAGAATAAGCATATTTACAATAGCTATTATTATATATTTTTTAGGTGCAACATTTTTAAATTCAGGATTACAAAATTCACTTTTAAAGTTTGGAGAAGATAAGAAAAGTGAAGGAATTGTATTTGGATTTGTAGGTGCATGTGAAGCACTTGGATATGCAATTGGACCCTTAATATCATCATATGTTTATAATTTAAGTAAGGTATGGCTTTTTCCAGGGTTATTAATTTTTACTATAGGAGTATTTGCAATTTTTATAGTATTAAAAAAGAAAGCCTTTAACATAAAAAATTCCTAAATTTTAATTTAGGAATTTTTTTTTATATTAATAGTATTATATAATGAAGCATTTACTATGTTATTTATGAAGGTAAACTGATTTAAATAAGACTTATGGGAGGTGAAAAAGATTAGTGAATTAATAAAAGTTTATATAGAAAGGTATGATTTCTTTTTAAAGTTAACATTAGAACATTTAAAAATTTCAGGAATTTCTATAATAATAGCAACTCTTATAGGTGGAATTTTAGGAATATTAATAAGTGAATACAAAAAAACATCAACATTAGTCTTATCCATAACAAACTTTCTTTACACTATACCATCAATATCTTTACTTGGTTTTTTGATTCCATTTTCAGGAATTGGGAATACTACAGCAATTATTGCACTTACTATATATGCGTTACTACCTATGATTAGAAATACTTATGCAGGAATTGATAATATAGACAAGTCGATTATAGAATCAGCTAGAGGAATGGGAAGTACGGAATTTCAAATATTATATAAAATAAAAATTCCATTAGCAACAACAGTAATTTTAGCAGGTTTTAAAAATATGGTTGTAATGACTATAGCACTTGCTGGTATTGCATCATTTATAGGGGCAGGAGGTCTTGGTGTTGCTGTATATAGGGGAATAACAACAAATAACCAAACCATGACTATAGCAGGAAGTTTATTAATTGCATTATTAGCTTTATTATGTGATTTAATTATTGGAGGTATAGAGAAAATAATAAAAAGAAAGTGGAGGTTATAAAGGTGAAAAAGAAGGGAAAGGTATTAATATGTATTTTAGCAATTTTATTAATTATTATTCCAGTAGGATGTTCTAAGAAGAGTGAGACCCTAAAAATTGCTACAAAACCAATGACAGAGCAGTTTATATTAGGCGAAATGTTAAAGCTAATTATCGAAGAAAATACAAATTTAAATGTAGAAATTACAAAAGGAATAGGTGGAGGTACAAGTAATATTCATCCAGCTATATTAAAGGGCGATTTTGATATGTATCCTGAGTATACTGGTACTGGTTGGAGTTTTGTTTTGAAGGAAACAGAAATCCCAGATGATGAAACTTTATATAAACAATTACAAGAAAAATATAATAGTGAATATGATTTAACTTGGGTTAATTTGTTTGGATTTAATAATACATTTGGGTTAGTAATAAGAAAAGATTTAGCAGAAAAGTACAATATAAAAACTTATTCTGATTTGGCAAAATATTCAGAAGAGCTTACATTTGGAGCTGAATATGATTTTTATGAAAGAGATGACGGGTTTGATGCTTTATGTGAAGAATATAATATGAATTTTAAAAAATCTGTAGATTTGGATATTGGTCTTAAGTATAATGCAATAAACTCTAAAGAAATAGATGTAATGAATATATTTACTACAGATGGTCAACTTTCAAATTCAGATGTTGTTGTTTTAGAAGATGATAAGGATTTTTATCAAACTTATTATTGTGGCACTGTAGTACGTAATGATACTTTAGAAAAATATCCAGAGTTAAAAGAAGCTATTATGAAGTTAGATAATATTATAAATGAAGAAGAAATGGCCAAGCTAAATTATTTAGTTGAGACAGAAGGACAAGATGAAAGTAAGGTTGCAAAAGACTTTTTAATAGAAAAAGGTTTGGTAAAGTAATCTTTTAAAAAAGGGAGATAATATGGAGGAAAAAAGCATTATAGAAGTCAAAAATATAAGTAAAATATATGGTAATAAAGTAATACTTAAAAATATAAATTTAAAAATTAATAAAGGTGAATTTATAACTGTAATTGGTAGCTCAGGGTGTGGTAAGACTACATTTTTAAAGCTTATTAATGGTTTAATTGAACCAGATGAAGGAAAAGTTTATGTAGAAGGCAATGACATCTCAAAAGTAGATAAAATAGCTTTAAGGAGAAAAATAGGTTATGTTATTCAAGAAATTGGCTTATTTCCACATATGACTGTAAGAAAAAACATATCATATGTACCTAATTTAATAAAAAAAGAAAAAAAGGATAGCATTGAAAATAGAGTTAAAGAATTAATAAATAAAGTTGGGTTAAAAGAAGAAATGTTAGATAATTATCCAAATGAACTTTCTGGCGGGCAAAGACAAAGAGTAGGTATTGCAAGAGCCTTGGCAATTAATCCAAATATCATTTTAATGGATGAACCATTTGGAGCTATAGATGAAATAACAAGAAAATTACTGCAAGATGAAATATTAAAAATTTATAAGGAATATAATATGACAATTATATTTATTACTCATGATATTAAGGAAGCATTAAAACTTGGAACAAGGATTATGGTAATGGATAAGGGGGAGTTAATACAAATTGATACACCAGAACAATTGATTAAAAATCCTAAGAATATCTTTGTTAAAGAACTTTTGGGTGATAATAAAATAAGCTAACTTTAATTTGTTTATATTATAAGTTCATCGTTATATTTTAAAATACCTTTCATAAAATATACTATGAGAGGGGGTAACATATATATGAAAAATGAAAAGAATAAGATTCCGGATTTCAGAGTAGTTTTTTTAATGTTTGTATTTTTGGGGTTACCTATAATTGTATTTCTAAATTGGCTAACAATAAATAATGAAGTTAGCATACTTATCAAAATGATAACAATTATTATATGTGTATTTTTAATAACAGTATCATATAGAGCTATTAGGTATTTTTTCTTTAAGCATTGTGGAAAAACAAAAATAAATTTGGTTGGTTATATAGTAGTACAATGTGTATCTCTAGTTATTACATTAATTATGATGGGTATAATAGTAGCATGTATACAACTTTTATGAAGTGAATATATAAAATAGTTAGCAGTAGTAGATAAAAATCTAGTACTGCTATTTTCTTTTAGTAGGATAACATAATGTATCAACATAAATTAGTTATCATTTAAATGTATAATAAATTCATCAAGTATTTTTCCTTTTAAATCAATAGCAGATACTTCAATTGTGTTAGGAAGTAAATCAATAACAACAAAATGATATACAGCAATAGGTGGTATTATAACTCCATTCTTACTATTATATTTATTTCGGAGTTTTTCACCAGCACCTCCAGAAATAATTTGATAAATATCATTTTTACCAGATACAACACGACGTGAATAATTATGCTCATGAGATGAAAATACTAATTTAATTTCATATTTATCAACTATTGACCAAAAATCATCCCTACATTTAGGATATAAATCAAGACAATGCCCAAGATGTGCACCAGTAGGAAAAGCTGTTGAGTGAAGAAAAAGTAATTTATTCTTATTACTTTGTTTACATATGTTTTCAAACCATTTTAATTGGTTATTAGTGATTTTATGGATTTCGTTATAATGAAATGAATTAAGAAATATTAATCTATAATTATCAAAGTCAATATAATAAACTGTTTTATTATATTCATCTAAATAATCAGTTACATTAAGATCAGCATAACATTTGCTAAATAGTTTTTCAAAAGTATCATCAGTAGGATTAATATTAACTTCATGATTACCTAAAACAGGAATTAAAGGCTTTGTTTCATAATAACTAGCTACTATGTTTCTAAAATCGTTAAGCTGACTTAATAAGGCATTAGAATTATTACCTCCAGCTACTGAATCTCCTAATATTACAATAAAGTCAGCAGTTGGAGTTATCTAAATAGTTTTATGCATTTTTTATCATCTATTTTATATACGCTTCCTTGAGTACCTTTTCCTAATAGTTGTAGTTCATTTATATTTATATTTTCGTATATTTTCATATTGCACCTTAAAAGAATTAATAATATTAATATATGAAATGAAAAGGATAAGGTTAATATAGAGAAAGAGATATGTTACTTATGTCATGCTAAGAAATATTTACTAAAATTAAGTGAAATGGTAAAATCATATATGAAAATAAAATATGTTCTTTATAATTATCCTATAGGATATAAAAATAGGGGCGAAGTATAAATGAAAGACAGAAAGGTAGGCAGTAAATATGCTAATAAAAAATAGTAAAGTTGCAATTATAGGGGCTGGGAATGTAGGTGTGACTACAGCCTTTTGTTTACAAAATCAGGGGCTTTGTGATGAAATTATATTAATAGATATAAATAGGGATAAAGCATTAGGTGAAGTTCTTGATTTAAATCATGCAGGTGCATTTATGAATAGAAATGTAAAAATAAGTGTAGGAGATTATAAAGATTGTAAGGATGCTGATATTGTAGTAATGACAGCTTCTGCACCTATGGCAATTACAGATAATGATCGTTTAAAAATGTTAGAAAAATCTCAAAACATAGTTAAATCAGTTGTAGATTCTGTAATGGAAAGTGGATTTGAAGGGATTTTTATCGTAGTATCTAATCCAGTTGATATTATGACTTATTATACATGGAAAATATCAGGTCTTCCGAAGAATCAAGTTATTGGAAGCGGAACAACTTTAGATACAGCTAGACTTAAATATTACTTAGCAAAACGTATAGATGTTGATCCAAGAAGTGTTGAGGCATTTGTTATAGGAGAACACGGTGATAGTGAGCTTGTATCTTGGAGCACTGTTACAGTAGGCGGAAAAGATTTTGAAAGTATTGTAAGAGATAATAAAGAGAGAGTTGGGGTAGAACCATATGATTCTCTTGAAGAAGAAACTATTAAAGGTGGATGGGAAATATTCCATAAAAAAGGAAACACATCTTATGGGATTGCAGCATCTGTAGCTGGAATAGTAAAAACTATTTTACATAATGAAAATAGAATCTTACCAGTATCTACTTTATTGTCTGGAGAGTATAATGAACATGATATTTTTATAAGTGTGCCAGCAATAATTGATCGCCAAGGAGTAAAGGAAATTGTTGAATTAAATTTAACAGAAGAGGAACAAAGAAATTTCGATAATTCATGCAAAATAGTACGTGATAAATATAAAGAGCTTAATTTTTAGTATTTGGTTATTCTAGAAGTTAAAGAAGATTATAGAAATAAATATGTTTTATATAAAAAAGAAATCTTAGCTGAAAAAAGCAACTAAGATTTCTTTTTATTTATAAATATTATCTAATTATTGTATAACTCATATAAACTATATAAATTCCTACTAAAATAATGCCATGTTTTTTTAATAGAGAATAATCTTTTTTCATAAATAGATATAATAGTATTGTTATACATAACATAAAAATAATATCTATTAATGCTAAAGTACTAATTGTTATTGGGGAAATGAAAGTAGCTAGCCCTAAAACTAGTAATATGTTAAATATATTTGATCCAATTACATTTCCAATTGCAATTTCAGTTTCACCTTTCTTTATTGCAACTATAGAAGTAACAAATTCAGGTAATGATGTTCCAATAGCAACAATAGTTAAACCAACTAAATTTGCACTCATACCGAATAAAGTTGCAATGGAAGTAGCAGAATCAACAACCATATCTCCACCTATAACAATACCTAAAATTCCTATTACACTTAAAATAACAGTTTTTAATATTGGAGTTTGTGTAGTAGTATCACTTTCAGCTAAGGCAATTTCATTATCAGATGAACTATCTAAATTTGTTGCAGATTTGGCCATTTTAACTGTGGAATATAAAAAGTATACAAAAACAATTAATAATATTAATCCTTCAATTCTGCTTATATATTTATTAATTCCAAATACTAAAAGCAAACCACTTACAATTAATAAAAAAGGTGTATCCTTTTTTATTGTATTTTTTTGTACAGGTAGCTTAGATATTAGTGAAGAAACACCAAGAACTACAAGAATATTAAAAAAGTTTGAACCAACTACATTAGCTACGCTCATATCGTTTTGCCCAGATAATGAAGATGTAATACTTACAGCAGCCTCAGGAGCACTTGTCCCCATTGCAACTATGGTAAGTCCTATTATCATTGATGGAATATTAAATTTTCTTGCTATAGAAGCAGCTCCATCAACAAATAAATCAGCTCCTTTTATAAGAAAAAAGAAACCTATAATTAAAAGAATAAATGACATAGTATATCCTCCAAAAATTTGATAAAAATTATGTGCTAAATAGAAAGATATCATATGAAAGGTAAAGTTACAAATTTTTTTTATGATTAAACTTAAAAAATAATATTTTTTCTTATCTTATGAGGTTTGATTTTATATAACTTATATAAAGAGTTAGTTTATGAATACATAGATTATTTTATAAAGGTAGATTTTATAATTAATAAGTTTTCATAAGTTTGTTTTAGTATACTAATTAAAGGCAAAAAAAATAGAGATCGTATTTATAAATTTTACAGACTACTAATACTATTTATTAGAGGTCTGTAAAATCTATTTTTAATTTAAATTAGATAATTATCTAGTAACTTCATCAACTATAAAAGCTGGTATAGTCATTTCGGCACCTAAAACTGTGGTATAAGTCATATTACCAGCAGATGAACCTTTAAAGTATATATAGTCATTTTCTAATAAAGTTTCAGTTTTTATGCTATCATCAATTTCAACTAGCATTATAGTATCATAGTTTCCGTTTATTGCTACTCTGTATTGAGTATATCCATTACCATTCATGACTTGAATAATTTTACCTTCGAATTGACCTAGTGTTCCGATTTTACCCTCTCTAGCTATGTCTTCCCAAGTTAGACCAGTTTCATATTTATGAGCTTCAGCTTCTTTAGCAGCGGCTTCTTCTTGTGCTTTCTTTTCAGCAGCAGCCTTTTCTTCAGCCTCTTTTTTTGCTTTTTCCTCAGCTTCTTTTTGGGCCTTTTCTTGCGCAATTCTTTCTTCTTCGGCTTTACGTTCCTCTTCTTTCATTTCAAACCAAGGAGCAGCTTCTTCTACCTTTTTTGTAAGGAGTGAGTTTTCTTCCTCTAAGTCTTTAATAGATTTTTTTAACTCAGTTACTTTTTCATTAAGTGATTCACCATATTCCTTGGAGCTTTCATAGAGAGAATTTAAAGTTTTGTATTCTTCAGTTCCTTCTACAGGTGTTGAAAAAATAACGTTTACAATTAGTGCTAAAACAAAACCTAAAGCTATTAATCCTAATCTTTTAGAATAAATAATTACTACATTTAAGAAATCTTCTTTAGTAGCTCCGATAATCCAATCTGTGAAATCTTCTTTTATTTCACTAAATTTTTTCATATTAACCTCCAAGTAAGTGCTAATAGAGTATATGAAAATACATATAAAATAATTCATTTTGAGAATACTTATAAAATATATAAATCAAATATTTTTAAGAAAATGATTACAAAATGTGTTGACAAACATATACGTACAAGTTATTATTGATACATAGACAAGATGTACGTACAGGTTGTTGATAGCGTAGGACAATAATATGCGTACAGGTCATTATGTTAGGAGGTAAAAAGATGGGAAAGTATATTGATGACTCAAAAGCATTACTAGAATACGTTGGCGGAAAAGAAAACATTAGTGCAGTTACACATTGTGTAACTCGTATGAGATTTGTATTAAAGGATACAAGTAAAGCAGATAAAGAAAAAATAGAAGCATTAAAATGTGTAAAAGGAACATTTATTCAAGCTGGACAATTCCAAGTAATAATTGGAAATACAGTTACTGATTTTTACAATGACTTTGTAAAGGTTTCTGGTATTGAAGGAGTAAGTAAGGATAGTGTTAAAGATGCAGCTAAATCAAATATGAGCTTTATTCAAAAGTTAATGGCAAATTTAGCAGAGATATTTTCACCACTTATTCCAGCAATTATAGTTGGAGGTCTTATTTTAGGATTTAGAAATATCATAGGTGATGTAAAGTTCTTCGAAGATGGAACAAAAACATTAATTGAAATATCACAATTTTGGGCAGGAACTTATAGTTTCTTATGGCTAATAGGTGAAGCGATATTCCACTTCTTACCTGTAGGAATCGTATGGGCAATTACTAAGAAGATGGGAACTACTCAAATACTTGGTATAGTATTAGGTATTACATTAGTATCACCACAACTTTTAAATGCATATGCGGTATCAGGTGGAGCTGATATTCCATTCTGGGATTTTGGATTTGCTAAAGTTAATATGATTGGATATCAAGCACAAGTTATTCCAGCGATATTAGCAGGGTTTGTATTAGTTTATTTAGAGAAATTCTTTAGAAAAATATCACCAGCTGCAATTTCAATGATAATAGTGCCATTCTTTGCATTAGTACCATCAGTACTTATAGCACATACAGTACTTGGACCTATTGGTTGGAAAATTGGAGATATGATTTCAACAGTTGTTTATTCAGGATTAACTTCATCATTTAGTTGGTTATTTGCAGGTATATTTGGATTTGTTTATGCTCCATTAGTTATTACTGGTTTACATCACATGACAAATGCAATTGACCTTCAATTAATGTCACAAGTTGGTGGTACATTATTATGGCCAATGATTGCTTTATCAAATATTGCTCAAGGATCAGCTGTACTTGCAATGATATACTTACAAAGAAAAAATGAAGAAGAAAAGCAAGTTTCAATACCAGCATGTATTTCAGCATATTTAGGTGTAACAGAACCAGCATTGTTTGGTGTTAACTTAAAATATGGATTCCCATTTATTTGTGGAATGATTGGTTCAGGTATTGCAGCAGTAATATCAGTAGCAACAGGAGTTATGGCAAATGCAATTGGTATAGGGGGTATTCCTGGAATACTTTCAATTCAACCTCAACATATGTTAATGTTTGCTGTAGCTATGGTAGTAGCAATAGTAATTCCATTTGTATTAACAATAATTGTTGGAAGAAAAAAATTAGGAAATGCATCAGTAGATGCTAAAGTAAAGAAAGCTGCTTAATAAAATATAAAAAATTATAAAAGGATGATATATGAATAGTATAAAATTACTAGGCATATATCGTCCATTATTTGCTAGATAGAAGGAGATAGTTAAAATGAAAGATTTTAGAGAAAGTGTAGTTTATCAAATATACCCTAAGTCATTTAATGATTCAAACGGAGATGGAATTGGAGATATAAACGGAGTAACAGAAAAATTAGATTATTTAAAAGAACTTGGTGTAGATTATATATGGTTAACTCCTGTTTATGTATCTCCTCAAAAAGATAATGGATATGACGTTGCAGATTACTACAAAATAGATCCAAGAATGGGGACTATGGAAGATTTCGATAATCTTGTAGAGGAAGCAAAAAAAAGAAATATTGATATTATGTTAGATATGGTATTTAATCATACTTCTACTGAACATGAGTGGTTTAAAAAAGCTTTAAAAGGTGATAAGAAGTATAAAGATTTCTATATATTTAAGGAAGGGAAAAATAATGAACCTCCAACTAATTGGGTTTCAAAATTTGGTGGTAATGCTTGGGAGTATGTAGAAGAGTTTAATGAATATTATCTTCACTTATTTGACGTTACACAAGGTGATTTAAATTGGGATAATGAAGAAGTAAGAAGTGAAATTTATAAAGTAGTAAACTTTTGGTTAGATAAAGGGGTAAAAGGCTTTAGATTAGATGTAATTAATCTTATTTCAAAGCCAGAAGTGTTTGAAAGTGACAATATAGGTGATGGAAGAAGATTTTATACTGATGGACCTAATATTCATAAGTATTTAAAAGAACTTAATAAAAATACATTTGGTAAGTATGAAGATATAATTACAGTTGGAGAAATGTCTTCAACATCAGTAGATAATTGTATTAAGTATTCAAATCCTGAAGAAAAAGAACTTTCAATGGTGTTTAATTTCCATCATTTAAAGGTTGACTATAAAAATGGTGATAAGTGGACAATGATGGATTTTGATTTTAAGATGTTAAAAGATATATTCAAACAATGGCAAGAGGAAATGCAAGAGGGTAATGGATGGAGTGCAGTATTTTGGTGCAATCATGATCAACCTAGAGCAATATCTAGATTTGGAAATGATAAAAAGTATCATAATGAAAGTGGTAAAATGTTAGCAACAACTATTCATATGATGAGGGGAACTCCTTATATTTATCAAGGTGAAGAGTTTGGAATGACTAATCCTTACTTTGATTCAATAGAAGAATATAGAGATGTTGAATCTATAAATTATTATAATATATTAAAAGAACAAGGTGAAACTGAAGAGGATATTTTAGAAATATTAAGATCAAAATCAAGAGATAATTCAAGAACTCCGATACAATGGAATAGTAAAGAAAATGCAGGGTTTACTGTAGGAACTCCATGGATACCAGTTAGTAAAATGTATAAAGAAATAAATGCGGAAAAGGCATTAGAAAATAAGGATTCAGTATTTTACCATTATAAAAAGTTAATATCTTTAAGAAAAGAATATGATGTTATTTCAAAAGGTAATATAGAAATGATATTAGAAGAACATAACAAAGTATTAGCTTATACAAGAAATTATGAAAATAAAACTTTAGTAGTTTTAAATAACTTCTATGGTGAAGAAACAATGGTAAAATTACCATCAGAATTATTATGCAATGAATATAAAGTAAATACATTAATATCAAATTATTCAAATTCTAGAAAATTAAAGGAAGAAATAATACTTAGACCATATGAGTCAATAGTTTATTATATTGAGAAATAGTAGATATTTATGATAAAATAACTATGGTGATGAAATGGATAAGAAGTATTTAAATATATATAACATTATAGTTAATAAAATTGAAAGTAAAGAATATGTAGCAAATGATAAATTACCTTCTGAAAAGGAATTAATGGATGAGTATAATGTCTCAAGGGATACTGTAAGAAAATCTTTAAATATGCTAGAACAAAATGGATATATTCAAAAAAGTAAAGGAAAAGGTTCATTTGTTTTAGACATAAATAAGTTTAATTTCCCAGTTTCAGGTGTAGTTAGTCTTAAAGAGCTTAGTGAAAAGTCAGGAAGGGCTATTGAAACAACAGTTGAGGCTTTAGAGTGTATTATTCCTAAAAAAAACATTTCAAAAGGGCTTGAGATAAATGAAGATGAGAAAGTATGGAGAATAGTAAGAGCAAGAACTATAGATGGAGAAAAGGTAATATTAGATAAGGATTACGTAGTTCAAAAATTTGTAGAAAATCTTACTGAAGATATATGCAAGAATTCTTTATATGAATATGTTGAAAATGTGTTAGGATTAAAGATAGCATATGCAAAAAAAGAAATAACAGTTCAAAATGCTTCAGAGGAAGATAAAAAGTATTTAGATATGAAGGGCTTTGATATGATAGTAGTAGTTAAAAGCTATACATATTTAGATGATACAAGTTTATTTCAGTATACAGAGTCAAGACATAGGCCAGATAAATTTGTATTTGTAGATTTCGCAAGAAGACATTAATAAAAAGGTGCACTTATAAATTGATACCTATAGACTAGACACTTATAAAAAAGTGTTTAAGTTTATAGATATCAGTTTACATCAGTGCACTTTTTTTTATTAATTAATTAATAAATATATTTATTTAACTATTAAATAATTTGAATTTTCATGTAGGTAATAAAATAAATACTATAATTTTGGTGATATTTTTCGGGTATTTAAAGTAAAAGGTTAATATTATAATTAATTACATATAAAATTTAATTGTATTTTTATAATAATTAGATTATAAATTTTAACTATATAAAAGGATGGGAATAGATATGACTAAAATAAATTTGCATGGTGAATGGAATTTTCAATTAGATAAAGATAAACAAGGATTAAATAATGAATTATATAAAAAAGAATTAAATGATACAATTACTTTACCAACAACAACTTCTGAAGCAAAGAAAGGTGAAATAAATACTGATAGAGAAGTTGGATATCTTACTGATTTATACAAATTCGAAGGATTTGCTTGGTTTTCTAAAGAAGTAGAATTTCCAAATAAAAGTGAAAATGATTATATAGAATTAATAATGGAAAGAACAAGGATAACACACCTTTGGATAGATGATAATTATGTGGGAACATATAATAGTTTATGTACATCTCATCATTACGATATTACCCCTTATGTAAACAATAACAAGCACAAGGTAACTATAATGGTTGATAATACCTCATATCCAACAAAAGGTGGACATATGACTTCACCAGATACTCAAACAAATTGGAATGGAATTACTGGGGAAATTTCTATTAAAATTACTAATAAAACTAGATTATCAAATGTTAAGTTTTATCCTAATATCGAAGATAAATCTGTTATAGTAAGAGGAAATATTTTAGGTAATAAAATAGAAAAAGTTTCATTGACAGCTTTTGATGAGATTAAAGTATTTGATAAAAAAGGTTATAACATAAATAATAATTCATTTGAAGTAAAGTACTTAATGGGAGAGGATGTTCAACTTTGGAGTGAATATAATCCACATACTTATAAAATGAAAATACAAATTCAAAATGAAGAAAAAGTTATAAATGAAGATACTTATTCATTTGGTATGTTATCTTTTAAAACTAATGAAAAGAAGTTTTTAATAAATGGACAAGAGACTTTTCTTAGAGGAAAACATGATGGGTTAATTTTTCCTTTAACAGGATATGCACCAACAGATTTAGAAAGCTGGATAAAGGTTTTAAAAACATCAAAGGAATACGGTATTAATCATTATAGATTCCATACATGCTGTCCACCTAAAGCTGCTTTTGAGGCAGCAGACATTGTTGGTATTTATATGGAACCAGAACTACCTTTCTGGGGGACAATAACAACAAAAGAAGATGAAAATCATGATGAAGCTATGGAAGAGTATTTAATTAAAGAAGGATATAGAATGTTAGATGAATTTGGTAATCATCCATCATTTGTTATGATGTCTTTAGGTAATGAATTATGGGGAAGCAAGGAAACTCTAAATTCTATTTTAAAGGGATATAAAGAATATGATAATAGACATCTTTATGTACAAGGATGTAATAACTTCCAATGGGCACCATGTATTTTAGAAGAGGATGATTTCTTTAGTGGAGTTCGTTTTACAGGTGATAGATTATATAGAGGTTCTTATGCAATGTGTGATGCTCCACAAGGTCATATACAAACAGACGCACCAAATACAATTCATAATTATGATGAAATAATAAGACCAACTTCAAAGAAAAAAAGTTCAGCAGGGGAAGTTGGAGTTAAGCAAATTCAATATGGAACTGGAGTAAAAGAAGTACTTGTGTCTGAAACAGAAGAGTTTATTCCTAAGGTACCAGTTATTTCACATGAAATTGGACAATATGAAACTTTTCCTAATTTCAAAGAAATAGATAAATATACTGGAGTATTAAAAGCTAGGAATTTCGAAGTGTTTAAAGAGCGTTTAGAGGAAAAAGGATTAATTGATAAGGCTGATATGTACTTTAAAGCATCAGGTAAATTAGCAGCAGAATGCTATAAAGGTGAATTAGAAACAGCATTTAGAAGCAATGAATTAGCAGGATTCCAATTGCTAGACTTGCAGGATTTTAGTGGACAAGGAACTGCTTTAGTAGGGATTTTAGATGCTTTTATGGATAATAAGGGAATAATATCATCAGAAGAATGGAGAGAGTTCTGTTCGGATTGTATATTGCTTGGAGAGTTTTCAAAGTATGTATGGGATGCAGGAGAAAAATTTAAATGTAATATAAAACTTACTAATTATAGAAAAGAAATTAAAAATTGCAATATGGTTTTAAAGATAGAACTTGTGAATGAAACAAGTTGTCTATGGAAGGAAGAAGTAATAGTAAGTAAACTTGCTATTGGTGTAAATAATTTATCAACTGTAAGCTTTCAATTACCAAAATGTGAAGTACCACAAAAATATACATTTAAATTAACAATTGAAGATTTAGATATATTAAATCACTATGAGTTATGGGTATATCCTATAGTCCCAGAATTAGATAAAGAAAATATTATTATTACTGATGATTTATTAGAAGTGATAAGTGGAGTTTCAAATAATAAAAAGATATTATATTATCCAAAAGAAGAGGAAAATATAAATTCAATTGAAGGAACTTATTGTACAGATTTCTGGTGTTATCCAATGTTTAGATCTATTTCAGAAAGTATGGGTAAACCTATACCAGTAGGAACAATGGGATTATTAATAAATGATAAACATCCTGCATTAATGAATTTTCCATGCGAGTTTTATTCAACTCCACAATGGTGGGATATTATTATGAATTCCCGTTTATCTATTTTAGATAATGTTAAGATTGATCCAATTGTACAAATGATTGATAATTTTGAGAGAAATCATTTGTTAGGATTAGTTTATGAATTTAAAGTAAATGAAGCTAAAATTTTAGTTTGCAATTCACCCCTTAAAGAAATAGTGGATAGTAGTCCAGCAGAATGGCTTCAATATAGTTTAATTAAATATATGGAAAGTAAAGATTTTAAGCCAGAGAAAACTATTAGGATAGATACGTTTAATAGTATATTTAATAGTAAGTAATAGAGATAAAAAATGATGTAGCCTCCGAGTCAATTATTCAAATTGGATTAGGAGGATTTATTATCTTTTTCTTGTATCTCTCTTATAAGCATACATTACCTCCAGTAAAAAGTGTTTATTATAACTATTATAACAAAGAAAGCTCTTTTAACTTAAAAAATAATATATTTAATGTAAAAATAATAGAAAAATGTAATTGTTATCACATAAAAGAGGGATATTTCATGATATAATAAAAAAATAAATAAAAATAAGAATGTAAAAATACGAGATATAATTATGTTATTTTTATATTTAGTTTTATTAAATAATTAGATATTAAGTAGGGGAGTAAATATTATGAAGAAATTTATAAAAGAACAGGTGCTAAAAGTAGTAGATACACTTGAGACTATAATAGGGGTACTTTTAGCAATTTGTATTGGAATATCTGTTATATATCTAATTTTTGATATTACATCGGTATTCTCATTTAGAAATAATTTAGATGCATTTAATGATTATCTTTCAATAGCATTTAACTTTGTTATTGGAATAGAATTTATAAAGATGTTATGTAAACATACACCAGAAACTGTAATTGAAGTTTTACTTTTTGCTATTGCAAGACAATTAATAGTTGAACACATGACAATATTCCAAAATTTAATAGGGGTACTAGCTATAGCAGCATTGTTTGCTACAAGAAAGTACTTATTTTATAACTTTGATGAAGTTGATAAAACTATTTATAGAAGTAGTGAAAGAGTAAAAAGGATAAACTTTTTAGAACATATCGATATACCACATGAAAATAAAGAAGATACATTAGAAGATATTGTACTAAAGGAAATAGAAGCAAGAAAACTAGAGTTAGGCACAGGAGTATGTATTTATTATCCAGGATTTGCATTAAGAGTAGCAAAAATAACAAATAATGTTGTAACAAGAGTTGAAGTTATACGTTCAATGAAAAAGAAATAAGGATTTAATTATAAAAAAGAGAAGTTGCACAACTAAGTAAATAGGGTACAACTTCTCTTTTTATTATTATAATATGAATTATGGATTGGTAAATAAATCTATTGTAAAATATTAAATATGATGATTTATTCTAATGTATTTAACAGTAATAAACATTTTGTTTATGTTAAGTTTATTATTTAGTATCATTATTAATTTAATTACTACAGTTATTACAGGGGTTTTAATGTATATATCATTTGCTCTAGGAATTTTAAATGAAAAAAATATTACAGGTATAATGGTATTACCTATAATTACATTAGTTTCATGTATTTTAATAGGTGTTGTAGTTTCTGCATGTTCAAGTAGAGCTGTATTAAAAAATGTTAGAGAGTTTATCGAAGCAACAGATAAACTATCACGTGGAGATTTTTCAGCCCGTTTAAATATAAGAAAGCCACCTGAATTTAGAATATTATCTAAAAATTTTAATACAATGGCAGAAGAATTAGGTAGTATTGAAGTATTACGTACAGATTTTATAAATAATTTTTCTCATGAATTTAAAACACCAATTATATCTATTAAAGGCTTTGCGGAAATTTTAAAGGATGATGATCTTTCTAAAGAAGAAAGAAATGAATATTTAGATATAATTATAGAAGAATCTAAAAGGTTAACATCACTTGCTACTAATGTTTTAAATCTTTCTAAAATTGAAACTCAAGCTATATTATTTATAGGAGCAACTGGTGCTGGTAAAAGTACATTAATTAATCTTATTCCACGTTTTTATGATGCTACAGAAGGTGAAGTATTAGTGGATGGAGTTAATGTAAAAGAATATGATCAAAAATATCTTAGAAATAAATTAGGATATGTTTCTCAAAAGGTTACTTTATTCGAAGGAACAGTTGAATCAAATGTAGCATTTGGAGAAAATGGCAAATCAGAAATTACAAAAAATGATGTTATTTATGGGGTATATGCAGCACAAGCAGCTGAGTTTGTTGAAATTTTAGATGGAGAATATGATGCTCATATTTCACAAGGTGGTACTAACCTTTCAGGAGGTCAAAAGCAACGTTTATCAATAGCAAGAGCAATAGCACGTTATCCAGAAATATTAATTTTTGATGATTCATTCTCAGCTCTTGATTACAAAACAGATAGCAAACTTCGTAAATTCTTGAAAAAAGAAAGTATAGGAACAACAATGCTTGTCGTAGCTCAAAGAATAAGTAGTATAAGAGATGCAGATAAGATTATTGTATTAGAAGATGGTCAAATGGTTGGTATAGGAAAACATGATGAATTAATGAAAACATGTAATGTATATAAAGAAATTGCATACTCTCAACTTTCAAAGGAGGAATTAGCTGTGGACATGGAAGCAGCTTGTTCAGATATTTCAGAGGAGGAGGTTGTATAATGAATAGAAACAAAAGTAAAAATTCAGAAAAAAGTTTAAGTAAGCTTATAACTTATTGTAAAAAATATATTCCAGTAATAATTATTGCTTTGACCAGTGCAGTTATAGGAACTATATTAACTATAATAGGACCTGATAAGCTATCAGAAATGACAGATATTATTACAGCTGGGATAATGACTAGTATTGATTTAGATAAAATAGCATCAATAGGACTAACATTAGTTGCTATATACGTAATTAGTGCAATTTTAACTTTTGCTCAAGGTTATATTATGGCAACTATTACACAAAAAGTTTCTAAAAACTTAAGAAGTGATATTTCTAAGAAAATAAATAAATTACCAATGTCATATTATAACAATAATACTACTGGGGATTTACTTTCTCGTGTTACAAATGATGTAGATACTATAGGGCAAGCGTTAAATCAAAGTGTTGGAACATTAATTAGTGCAATATGTTTATTCTTTGGTTCTTTAATTATGATGTTAAAGACAAATGTCATAATGACAGTAACTGCAGTACTAGCTACAATGATTGGTTTTGCACTAATGATGATAATTATGAAAAGCTCTCAAAAGTATTTTATGAGACAACAAGAATATTTAGGAAAAATTAATGGACATGTTGAAGAAGTATATTCAGGGCATACTATTGTAAAAGCCTATAATGCAGAAGAACAAATGGATAATAAGTTCAGGGCTTTAAATTCAACACTTAAAAATAGTACATTTAAAGCTCAATTCCTATCAGGATTAATGATGCCTATTATGACATTTATAGGAAATTTAGGATATGTTGCAGTTTGCGTAGTAGGTGCAGCTCTTGCAATGAATGGTAATATTTCTTTTGGAGTAATTGTAGCATTTATAATGTATGTTCGTTACTTTACTCAACCTTTAGCTCAAATGGCTCAAGGAGTTCAAAATTTACAATCAGCAGCTGCTGCAAGTCATCGTGTTTTTGAATTTTTAGAAGCAAAAGAAATGGAAGATGAAAGTCATAAGACTAAATCACTTGAAAATGCTAAAGGAAAAGTAGAATTTAAAAATGTTAAGTTTGGTTATGAAGGATCAGATAGAATAATAATCAATGATTTTTCTGCAATTGCAAAGCCAGGTCAAAAAGTTGCCATAGTTGGGCCTACAGGGGCAGGTAAATCTACACTAGTAAATTTACTAATGCGTTTTAATGAAATTAATAGTGGTGAAATTTTAATTGATGATATTCCTACAAGTTATTTAACAAGGGAAAATATTCATGATTTATTCTGCATGGTACTACAAGATACATGGTTATTTGAAGGTACAATTAGAGAAAACCTTGTATATAACAAAGAAGGAGTAAGTGATGAGGTTATAAAAGAGGCATGTAAAGCAGTTGGTTTAGATCACTTTATTGAAACATTACATGATGGATATAACACAATTTTAAATGATAAAGTTAATTTATCTGCAGGACAAAAGCAACAGCTTACAATTGCAAGAGCAATGATTAAAGATGCTCCAATGTTAATTTTAGATGAAGCAACAAGTTCAGTAGATACAAGAACAGAGCTTTTAATTCAAAGTGCAATGGATAAGCTTATGGAAGGAAGAACATCTTTTGTTATAGCTCATAGACTTTCAACTATTAAGAATGCTGATGTTATTCTTGTATTAAAAGATGGAGATATTTTAGAGAGTGGAAATCATGAAGAGTTACTTGCTAAGGATGGATTCTATGCAGAGTTGTATAATAGTCAATTTGAACAGGTAGCTTAATATAGAAAAAAGTAATAAAGATTTATTTCTTTGATTACTTATTGAAAAATAAGAATATATATCTAAAATATATTTATAAATTATTGTAATAGATATATAATATACACAAAGAGATGATGTTGTTAAACAACACCGTCTCTTTGTTTTTTTTAGATGGAATTAAAATGCAGCTAATTCACTAATTCAAAGAATGAAAGAATAAGGCAATTTTTAAAAAGTATATTATAGAGTTTAATAATCCAATAAGAATTTGCCTCTTTCTTAGTGGATTAAATTTTGGCAAATATATTGGAAAAAGTTGAAGTTTAAACTAAATTTAATTATACTAAAACAGTTAAAGGTTAAATTATTTAAACTTATAAAAACAAATGAATGAAAATATAAAGAAGTATTGGCAAGAAAAATCTAGAGCTTAAGGAGAATAAAATGGAATTTAGAAAATCGATAAAATCAGATGTTAGTAGAATAATGGAAATTATTAGACAGGCTCAAGAGTATTTTAAATTACAAGGAATTAATCAATGGCAAAATAATTATCCAAACAAAGAAGTAATAAATAATGACATAGATAATGGGCAAAGCTATGTAATGTTAAAAGATAATAATATAGTAGCAACTACAGTTGTTTCATTTAAAGAAGAAAAATCATATGAAAATATTATTGATGGTAAATGGATTACAAATGATAAATACGGGGTAATTCATAGAATAGCAGTAGATAGTAATTATAAAGGATTAGGTTTATCGCATGAAATTATTAAATATTCAGAAGAGCTTTGCTTAAGCAATAATATACATAGTATTAGAGTTGATACTCATGAGGAAAATATACCAATGCAAAATTTACTTAAGAAAAATAATTTCAAATATTGTGGAATTATCTTTTTAGAAGATGGTGCAAAAAGAATAGCTTTTGAGAAAACTATATAAAAATAAAAGAGTAATAGTAGAAAAGGGGAAGTAAAGATGATAAGACCAATTGTAAAAGATGAATTATTTTTAGCTCAAAAATCAGAAGATGCCAATAAAGAAGATGCAAGCATAATTGAAGATTTAATAGATACATTAAGAGCAAATATTGAAGAGTGTGTTGGAATGGCTGCAAATATGATAGGCGTTAAAAAGCGTATTATAGTGTTTGCTGCTGGAGAGTTAATAGTACCAATGGTAAATCCAGTTATTTTAAAAAAGCAAAAAAGATATGAAGCAGAAGAATGTTGTTTATCATTAACTGGTTTTAGAAAAGCTATAAGATATGAAGAAATTGAAGTAGAATATTTAGATGCAAATTTTAATAAACAAAAGCAAAAATTTACTGGGTTTGTAGCTCAAATTATTCAACATGAAATAGATCATTGTAATGGAATTATAATATAGTAAAATTATTTTATACACAAAAGAGGTATCTTATGAATAAAAAGAGAAATATAATAATAGCTATACTACTTGGACTATTTATTTTAGGAAGTATAGTATTTGTAGCTATAAAGGTTGAAAAGCAACCTGAAATAAAAGAAGATATAAAAAAAGAGGAAACAAATGAAAAAGTAGATTCAGATATAATGGATTTCCTTAATGCAATTGCGGGAGTTAAAGCTGAAGAACTAGAAATAATAAATAACCCTATAATTGGAGTTAAAGGTAAAATATTTGTACCAGAAGAATCAATAGTAAATGGTATAAATTACTTTTTAGAAAAGACAAAAAATAATAAAATGAGTAACTTAGAAGCAGTTACTGAAGACAATAATATTAGTTTATATGTTAATTATGCAGTTACAGATAAAATTAGTACACCTATTAAGGTTGATATATCGCCTAATTTAAATGAAAATAAGGACCTAGTTATTAATATTGGATCAGTAAAGATTCTTGATTTAAAGTTAGCTGATTTTATTGTAAATTTAGCATTAAAAACTTTCATTAAAGACTGGTTTGTAAATAGTGATATTATAGTAGCGTATGAAAATAATAAAGTAATAATTTCTAAAGAAAATTTTAATGGAATAGATTTAAATTCTATTTTAGTAAGTGATGAGGGAATAACTTTAGATATGATGATTGATGCAAATATATTACAAAAGTAAAATTAAACTGCACATGAATTATAATATGGTATGAAATAATTTATAATAATGATTTTGGAGTGAAAAATATATTAAATGAAAAAGATTCACAAAGTAAAAGTGCTTTGTGAATCTTTTATTTTTATATAATTAGTAAATTTTAGTAATTGGCTTTTGCTTTTAATGCAGGAATAAATGTTTTAAACAAAAATAAGCAAAGACAAACAGCTGCAAAGATTATTCCTATAGGATATGCTATTGTTGTTGAAAGTTTAAATCCTTCTTCTGCATATAAAATATAAGTACAGCTTACAGCGGACATGAATGTTGCCGGTAATGCTGCAATTAATGATGAAGCAGGTTTAGCAACTTTAGCATATTTAGCAAGATATACAGAGCCTGCCCAAAGTACGATCATAGCTAATGTTTGGTTAGACCATGAGAAATATCTCCAAACAACAGAGTAATCGATAAGGGAAATTAAATATCCAATTCCAAGAAGAGGTACTGCTAACATAAGTCTCTTAGGAATTTTAGTTTGGTCAATTTTAAACCAATCTGCAATGGTAAGCCTTGCACTTCTAAAGGCTGTATCACCTGAAGTAATTGGACAAACAATAACACCAATCATTGCAAGTACACCACCAAATTTACCTAGTAAACCAATAGACATTTCATAAACAGTAGATGAATTACCACCACCAGCTGCAAGTAATCCACCAGTACCCTTATAGAAAGCAACACCAGCTGAAGCCCAAATAAGAGCAATTATACCTTCAGCAACCATTGCGCCATAAAAGATCTTTCTGCCGTTTTTTTCATTATTAATGCAACGTGAAATTATTGGTGATTGAGTTGCATGGAAACCAGAAATAGCACCACATGCAACGGTTATAAACATTAATGGCCAAATTGGAGCACCATTTGGATGAAGATTTTCAAAGGTAATTTCCATCATTGGATTAGTTCCACTATGAGCAATTGTTGCACCTGCAATACCAAGAGCCATAACTATTAGACATATACCAAATATAGGATAAAGTTTACCTATGATTTTATCAATAGGTAATAAGGTAGCTAAAAAATAATAAATTAATACAACGATTGTCCAAAATGTAATATTCATAAAATTTGGAGTAAGCTTTGCTAAAAGACCAGCAGGGCCTACCATAAATACGACCCCAACCATAACAAGTAGAATTACTGAAAAAACTCTCATAACATTTTTCATTACTTTTCCTAAGTAAATACCAACTATTTCAGAAATACTAGCACCATCATTTCTAACTGATAACATACCACTTAGAAAATCATGAACACCTCCGGCTAATATAGTACCAAAAACAATCCAAAGATATACAGATGGTCCCCATATAGCTCCAGATAAAGCACCAAATATTGGTCCAAGACCCGCTATGTTAAGAAGTTGAATTAAGAAAGATTTCCAAGGTTTCATTGGCATATAGTCAACTCCATCTGGATGAACTAAAGCTGGAGTTTTTCTATCAAATTCTGGACCAAATACCTTTTCAACAAGTTTACCATAAAGAAAATAGCCAAGAATTAAAATAGCTAGACAGACAAAAAAACTAATCAAAATAAGTCCTCCTTGAATAATTATTTTTGAATATAACAGCAGTAATGAAACGTTTACAAAAGATATCTTTTAGTAAAAATATATGTAGCTAATATATTTATTAGTACTAAATTATAATAATTTGTTAGTACCTAATTTGTAATAGATTTTTATAAATTTAATATTATTATATCTTTTTGTAAATATTATTTATGTGATTTTAAACATAAGGAGACGAATTAATGAAAAGAGAACATTATATAGTAAATGGAATAGCAAATGAAAATATGAAAACACAAATTAAAAATTCACTTGAAAAAATAGATGGAGTAAATAATGTTTGTGTGGATATGTCAAGGGGAAGTGTTGAAGTTATATATAACAACCCAGCTACAGAACAAGAAATAAGAAGTTGCATAGAAAATACTGGCCATAAAATAGAATAAGAAATAAGCAATAAATAAGGTTAATTTTTTTAATGAAATTAACTTTATTTTTTTGTAAAAATTAAAGAGAGTATTTGTATTATATAAATGAAAAGTTAAAAAATATGGCTTTAATATTTTCATTATTTAGTAGCGATTTAGAATGAAAATCTAGAATATATAATGTTAAAAAAAATAGAAAAATAGAGTTTTAAAAGAAAAGTGGTGAATTATGACACAAATTCAGAACAATAGCATTAGACTTTTCATAATATAAACTAAAGGAGTGTGTTAATTATGAAAATTGCAGTTAGAGGAGGACATTGTCCAAATGTTCCAGGATCAAGTGCTTTAATAGATGAATTGACAGAAGATAGATTAGTAAAAAATGCAGTAATTAAATATTTAAAACAATTAGGAATAAATGTTCTTGATGTTACACCACCAGATACAACTTCATCTTCATCTTCAGACTTAAGTTATGGGGTTAATGAAGCTAATAATTGGGGTGCTGACTTATTTGTATCAATACACTTTAATAATGCTTATAGCTCTTATAATGGAGCGTTAGGAACTGAAGTATGTGTTTATTCTGAATATGATACAGCTAAAAGAGTCGTTAATAAAATGGCTTCTTTAGGATTTAAAAATAGAGGACAAAAAGTAAGAACTGGTTTGTATGAATTGAGGCATACTAGCATGAAATCAATGATAGTAGAAGTTTGTTTTGTTGAAGCAACTGAAGATGTTGCTTTATATAAGAAGCTCGGTTATGATAAAATTGGTAAGACAATAGCAGAGGCTATAGTCAATAGTTCTACAAATTCAACAGACTCTACAACACCTGAGCCTACTCCATCAAACCCACCAACTACTAATTATGATAGCTGGGTGGCTAGATTACAAGAAGAATGCAATAAACAAGGTTTTTCAAATCAAAAGGTAGATGGTATTGCAGGTCCTAATACTTTAAATGGATGCCCTATGTTAAAGCAAGGTGCTAGGGGCAATATTACAAAGTTACTTCAAGAAAAATTAGGTATAAGTGCTGATGGAATTTTTGGAGCTAATACTAAAGCAGCAGTTATTTCTTATCAAAAAGCTAATGGATTATCTGCTGATGGAATTGTAGGACCTAATACTTGGAAAAAATTATTAGGTTTATAATTATTTAAGTCAAGGATTATTGGACAAACCTTAAAGTTTAATATGGTGTTGTTCATATCCTTGCTTTTCTTATTTCCATGGGATATAATGCACTTTAGTAATTAGGATTACCAATATAAGGAGAAAGAAAAATGAATAATTTACTAAAACTAAAAAGAAAAGACGGAGTAATGGTAGATACACAATTAATAGAATTAAAATTATCAGATATAGATAAGATAATGGAGCTTCAAGAAGCTATAATAAATGGATTAGAAAATAAAGAAATTTATGCAGAAACAGAAAAAGATGAGTTTGAAGAATATTTAAATGGTAAGGGAAAAGTAATAGGATATGTAACAAGTGATCATGAGCTTATAGCAATGGGCGTATATGTTAGTAAGGGATACGATGAATCTAATTATGCATATGATTTAGATTTATGTGGCGAAGATATATTAAAGGTCGGACAAATAGAAGCAACTATAGTAAAAGATGAATATAGAGGAAATAAACTTCAAAAATTGATGTGTGAAGAATTAGAAAAAATAGCAAAGGAAAATAATAATGAATTATTATGTGCTACAGCATCACCTTATAATAAATTTAGTGTAAATACATTTATAAATTTAGGTTATGAAATAAAAAAAGACAAATTAAAATATGGTGGTTTAAGAAGATATGTTTTAGTTAAAAATTTATATGTAAATAACAAATAAGAGCAGTCAAGAGTAGAAGTTAAAGTAATATTAAATACCTTTTCTGAATAGTATATGATGTACAGAATAAAAAAACTATATATCATAAATGAAAAGGAAGGATTAGAATGGATAATTTAGTATTCAACATAAGTGAAAGATGTGAAAATGGTAAAAGGGTACGAATGAATGGACAAATTCCATGTATTATTTATGGAAGAGATCTTAATAAGGCTTTATCTGCAAAAATCACTAAAAGAGAGTTGATTAGATTATTAGGATATCCTAAGAGTTCTGTAGTATCTTTAAATTTAAATGGAGATTATAAGAAATGCATAGTAAAAGAAATGCAAAAAGATCCTTTTGGAAAGATAATTCATATAGATTTCCAAAGCATAAGTAAAGGTGAATTAGTAAAGCTAAAAATACCAGTAATATTCTATGGACAAGAAGCACTAGAAGCAAAAGGATTATTATTAGAATCATTTGTTAATGAGGTTGAATTACAAGGGGAAGTAGGTAAGTTCCCAGATAATATATCTATTGATGTATCTAAATTAGAAGAAGGAAACCAAATACTTGTTAGAGATTTACCTATTTCAAAGGATATGGTAATTGAAGGCAATGTTGATTTAGCAGTAGCTAAAATTAGTTATAGAACAAATAATGTAAGTGAAGATGAATCTGAAGAATAAAAGATAAGGGATGGCATATGCCATCCTTTATTAATGTACAATTAAAATTGAAAATGTTAAAAAATAAGAGAAATAGCGCAAATAGCATAAATGATATTAATTGCTCCAAAGATTATACCTAAAATAGCTAAGACTTTTCCTTTTTGTTGATTTTTAGATATTTGAGATAAACCAATTGCAGAAAAAACTACAGCTAAAATTCCTACAATACCAAAAAAGTTAAGGAAAAAAGAAATAATTCCTAAAACAAATCCTACGATTGCAAAAACATTATAAGAATTTTTAGTAGTAATTATTTGATCATCTTTATTATTATCCAAATTAAGTACCCCCAGCATTGATTAATATAGTATATGATTAATAATTAGCAATAATGATAAAAGAAATATAATTGTATAAAAAATAATTACTAATGCATTTGTAAGAAAATGAGAAAAAAATACTAAAAGAGGAATATAATTTAACATATATGTACATAATAATCTTGCTGATTGGTTTAATTTGCAATATATAGAATCATTATTAAAAATGGTGATAAAAAGAAAATCACATCTAAATAGATTTGATATAGGAAGTGAAAAAATGTTTTAAATATTAATAAATAATAATTAATTAATTTATTAAAGAAAGAGGATATAAAAATGAACAATATAAACGTAGGCGATAGTTATTATACTATTGAATCAGATCATAAAACATTACTGGAATTAAAGGTATCAAATGTAGAGCATAGAGGAAATGAAAATTTAATATTCTTAACTAGTGACAATAATTGTGATTATTGGAATGGGGCGTATTCTGTAAGTGATTCTAATATTGGTAAGTTTATCTTTTCTTCAAAGGAAGAAGCCATTGAAGCAACAAAAGCATATAAAAAGTAATAGATTTTTCTAAATAGAGAATAGTTTTATTAATTATTATAAAGCTATTCTCTATTATTTTTATATTTATACTTTTAAATAATATACTCGTAAATGAGAATAAAATAAAAAGAAAAAATATAGTACATACTATAATAAAGTAATCAAATTCTTTTAAACAAACAATAAAAAATGGATGTGATTTAATAATGAACGAAGCTATAAATGATAATATTTTTAAAAGTTATACTTTAGACTATGTAGGAAAATATCATTTTTATGAAGAAGAAGAATTTATAGAAGCTGTTAAAGATGGAGAATATATATTAAAAAATTTAAAAGAGAGCAATCGATTTGATTATAATCAAGCATCCTATACTTTTACTAAGTTTGGAAATATAAGTGAAGGAATTACTGAAAAAGATGTTAAACTAGAAGTAGAGAAAAATAATATAAACGTAAAATTAAATGGAAAAACAACGCATTTAGATTTAATTTACAAAATGGAGATTAAAAAATTAGAGGATCACTATAGAGTTGCAACAAGAATAAGTGAAAGGGATGGTAATTTATCTGCTTTATTATATATTAATTTAAAAGATGGAGAGGAATGTCTAAATGCATTAGAAGCCGTAAGAGATTATCAAGAAGAATTGAAAAACTGTATCAGTGAAGAAAATTAAACATAATTTTAAATAAAAAATATCGCTAGCTTCTGTAAGTTAGCGATATTTTTTAGATATTATTTATATTAACTGATTATTAACTGATTTATTATATATAATATATGCAATTACTGCAGTAATTAATTCAGTAATCCAAAAGGCATTCCATACACCATTTACACCAAAAGGAAGGCTTAATAAAAATGCTAGTGGAATAATTATTAATACATAACGTAATAAAGAAATTATTAGTGAATTTAAGCCTTTACCAAGGGCTTCTAATGCACCAGAAGCTGCTATTGAGAAAGCAGATACTATAAATCCTATACTTATAATTCTTAGAGCTATTACACCAGCTTTTATAGTTTCAGGATTATCAGTAAACATTCCAAGTAGTTGATTTGGAATTACTAAGCATAAAATCATTCCAAAAAACATTATTCCAAGAATTAATAGTAATGAAATATTATATATTTTTTTAACTCTCTTATATTCTTTGGCACCATAATTATAGCTTAAAATTGGACGCATACCTTGAATTATTCCGTTAGCTGGAAGGTATATAAATGTTTGAAGTTTATAATATATACCTAGTATAACTACATACATTGGAGAGAAGGATGAAAGAATTCCATTTAATGCTGATACCAATAATGAAGGTAGAGCCATGTTTAATGAGGCAGGAATTCCAATTGAATAAACCTTCCAACAAATATGATTTCCAGGTTTTAAATATTTAAATGACATTTTAATATTAATAGCTTTAAGTAAATAAGCAATTATATAAATAAGTAATGTTACTGTTTGTCCAATACATGTGGCCCAAGCTGCACCTTCAATTCCCATAGCTGGAATAGGTCCAAGTCCAAAGATCATGATAGGGTCTAATATTATATTAACAATACAACCAGCTACTAAACTAATCATTGCAATTACCATTTTACCAACTGATTGAAAGACTTTTTCAAATGTAACTCCAAGCATAACGATTACTGAAAAAGATAATACAATGTTTGAATAGCGTATTCCTAAATTTATTATTGTAGTATCCGAAGTAAATAATTTTAAAAATTGTGGCATAATAATGATTCCAATAATAGTAAGTATAATACCATGAATAATACTAAATACCATTCCTTGAGTTGCTATAGAATTAGCTTTTTCTTTTTTTTCAGCGCCTAAATAAAGGGCAATCATTGCATTAATACCAACACCAAATCCAACAGCAATTGAAATAATTAGATTTTGCACTGGATATACTAATGATATTGCTGTCATAGCGCTTTCACCCATTTTTGCTACAAATATACTATCGATAATATTGTAAAGAGAATTTACCAACATAGATATCATACTTGGCAAAGCTAAAGAAAGTAGCAATGGTAAAATTGGTTTTTCTTTCATATAAGATTGATTCATATTTGTTAACATCTCCTTTTTATTAGTAAGCTTAAACTTACATAGTTATCTTTTGTAGTTGTCTTAATTTTCAACAGAAAAAAAGACTATAAATCTCGTTGTTTAAAGTCAGAAACAACAAAATTTATAGTCTTTTTAAAAATTCAAGACGAACAATATTTTTTTACAATAGTATCATAAAAAAAAATGCATGTCAATAATTTGACTTTATTTAATAAAAAATATAATAAGGATACAAAAACAATAAGATGATGTATAATAAAATAACATATAGTTTGTAAATATAAAGTAGAAAGATGTGATTATAAATGGATAATAAAATGAAAGCTGATTTAAATGACGTAATTGAATGTATAGAGTTTGAAGGGGAACTACTTACACATTACTATAATAAGAACACTGGAGTTATAATGTACATAGAAGATAGTAGTACGGCAACATATAAAGCTGATGATATACATAAAATTGAAGAATTTGAAGAGTGGGAAAAGGAGCTTATACTTTCATTACATGATTTTAAGATGAATCCAAATGACTATATTCAACTTCCATCACATAATGATATTAATGAGCATGGAATGATGATTGATTTTTGTAATACAATAGAAGATATACCAGTAAAAGAAAAGCTTTTAAGTAATAAAGATTCATTTAGAGGCTTAAGACAAGAAATTGAAAATCAAGATTTAATTAATGACTGGTATGATTATAGAGAAGAAGCAGAGAGAAATATTGCAATTAAATGGTGTGAAGAAAATAATATAGAATATTAAAATTTAGTTCAATATTATAATGATAATAAAATTTAATTGAAATTTGTAGAAATAATATAACCCACAAGATATATAATTATACATCTTGTGGGTTATATTATTTAGTTTAAAAAGTCTATAACAATAATTTATTATTTGAGCATTAAATATACAAATCATTATTATAATATACTAAAAGTATTGAGGTGATAAAAATGTAAAATAAAATTCTACTAGATTTACACTTAATGAAAGTTGCATGATGTTTTAAATTATTCAATTTATAAGGGGGATGAATAATTATATGACAAATTTAGAGTTGGCACAAAAAATAGTTGAGCTAATAGGTGGAAAAGATAATATATTGAAAGTTGCAAACTGTATGACAAGGTTAAGAGTAACATTAAAGGATGAATCAAAAGTAAATTCAGAAGAATTAAAAAAGACAGTTGGAATATTAGGTATTGTACAAGATGGTAGTTATATACAAATTGTTTTAGGTCCTGGTAAGGCAAAAAAGGTAGCAGATATATGTATAGAGGAATTGAAGTTACCTAAGGATACTTTAGTAGCTGGTGATTGGAAAGAAAATAAGGCTACAATAAAAGGTACACAAAAGGAAAATAAATTTAAAAAGGCTATTAATGTAATAGCTAATATATTTATACCTTTAATCCCTGCAATTATAGCAGCAGGTATTTTCAATGGGTTAGCAAGTTTAATAACAACACTTCAAGGTCAAGGTACATTACCAGCTGAAGGTTTTTGGAAAGTAACACAATTAATGTTTTCATTAATAGGGGGAGCATTCTTAGGATATTTTGCAATTTATACAGGTATTAATTCAGCAAAGCAGTTTGGTGCAACTGAAGCTTTAGGAGGTATGATTGGTGCTATTTCTATAGGATCAAATATAGTAGCAATTTCTCAAACATTTGGACTATATGATAAGGCAGTTCCTCTAAATTCTATCTTAACTACAGGTAAAGGTGGTATTATTGGAGTTATAATGGGGGTATATATATTAGCTAAGATAGAAAAAGCAATTCGTAAAAGAATGCCAGATGTTTTAGAGTTAATTTTAACTCCATTATTATCTTTACTTATTACTGCAATATTATTTGTATTTATTATAATGCCACTAGCAGGATTTATATCAGATGGATTGGTAGCATTGTTAAGTATTATCATTAATTCTTCTAATCCAGTTGTTAGTGTAATTAGTGGTTATATATTAGCTGCATTATTTTTACCAATGGTACTTTTAGGTTTACATCATGGATTAATTCCAATATATGCAGTTCAATTAGAAGCTATGGGTGGTGTTTCATTGTTCCCAGTACTTGCAATGGCTGGTGCTGGACAAGTTGGTGCAGCTATTGCAATATACCTAATTGCTAGAAGAGTTAAGAATGAAAGATTAAAACAAGTAATAGTAGGTGCACTTCCTGCTGGATTTTTGGGTGTAGGGGAGCCGTTAATTTATGGAGTTACTCTTCCTATGTTTAAACCATTTATTACAGCTGGTATTGGAGCTGGGTTTGGTGGAGCATATGTTATGTTAACACATGTTTTAGCAAATGCTTGGGGTCCATCAGGTTTAGTAGCTATTGCAATTATGCAACCAAATTCAATGCTTAATTATTTTATAGGCTTATGTATTTCTTATATAGCAGGATTTATTATAACTTACTTCACCATCAAAGATTCAGATGTTGCAAGTATATAATTTGATAAAATAATAAATATTAAAAGTAAATATTAATAAATTTTAATTAAAAACTTTAAAGAGATAGTATTTTAATAAATAATATGCTGTCTCTTTTAATTTATCAAACGTAAGTTTGTATAGACATTTGACAATAGGATTTTAGTGTTGATAAAATAATACTATATTTAAAGAAAATTATAGTTTGTGTTAATATTATATAGTATTAATTTATAAATAATTATTAACTAAGTAACTTTAATTAATAAATTATAAATTTTAATAAGTAAAAAATTTAGAAAGAAATTAGTGTGTAAAATGATAAGCAACATGGAAATATTTGAGGTATTAGAGCATCCCATATGGATAAAAAATAGTAAAAATAAAGTATTATTTATAAACTCATCCTTTAAAAATACATTTAATTTAAATGAGAATTTTAACTATGATATTTTGATAAAACATTTAAATGATAAAGATGAGTATGCTGAGCTTCTTAAGACTATTGTTAATGAAAAATCAAGTAATAGCAATAGCTTTACATATAAAAACAAAAGTTATAAATATAAGATAAGTACATATTTTGATAACAATGAAAAAATATTAATAGGAAGTATAATAGAAGATATTGAAGTATTAAATACAAATGAAAAACTTATGTTAAGAACTGTTATTGATAATATTCCATCATTAGTCTTTTATAAGGATAAGGATTTAAAATATATTGGGATAAATAAAGCTTGTGAAAAATTTTATAACGAAAAAGGTGTTTATGACATTATAGGAAAAAATGATTTAGAATTTCCATTAGAAGAAGAGTTTAAAGAGATTTGTTATAAGCATGATAATATAGTTTTAAATACAAAAGAGCCACTTTATATAGAAGAAAAAGTATTCTCTCCTAAAGAAAATATGGTTAAAACGTTTCAAACTATAAAAACACCTGTAATAAATAATAGCAATGAAATTATAGGATTAGTTGGTCTTGTTAGAGATGTGACTGAATATAAATTAAATGAAGAAAAATTAACATATTTAAGTTATGTTGATTCACTTACTACATTATATAATAGATCTTATTTTGATAAAAAAATCGAAGAACATATTAAAGAAGAACTATTTCCAATTGGGATTATTTCTGGAGATGTCAATGGATTAAAATTAGTGAATGATACTTTTGGTCATAACGAAGGTGATAAATTATTAAAAAGAGTTGCTGAATGCTTAAAAGAATGTTGTAGTGATTTAGAAACTCCATTTAGATTTGGTGGAGATGAATTTTGTATTATAGTTCCTAGTGCCTCAAGTGAAAAGTGTACTAATATTATCAATAGTATAAATGAAAAATGCTCTAATTATGAATATAGTAATATAGAGACAAGCATATCTTTGGGGTTTGCTTTATTAGAAAGAGAAGGATGTATTGATTCTGTTTTATGTGAGGCAGATGATAAAGCATATAAGCAAAAAATTTTTGATAGCAAGACAATAAGAGTATCTACTTTAGAAAGACTAAAAGAAGATCTTAATAAGAAAAAGATTGAAACAGAAGAACATACTGAAAGAGTAATGAAGCTTTCTGAAAAGGTTGGAAAAGAAATGAATCTTACAGCGGATTTAATTGATCAATTAAGTCTTCTTGGAAGGCTTCATGATATAGGGAAAATTGCTATACCAGATTATATTTTATTGAAATCACAGCCTTTAACAGAAAGTGAGTTTGAAATAGTTAAAACACATTCTGAAAAGGGATATAGATTAGCACAATTATTACCTGAATTTAGTCATATAGCTAGAGGAATATTAACTCATCATGAAAGATGGGATGGAACAGGATATCCTTTAGGATTAAAAGGTGAAGAAATTCCATTAATAGCTAGAATAGTCTCTGTAGTTGATTCTTATGATTCAATAATAAATGATAAGGTTTATAGTAAGGGAAGAAATAAACAAGAAGCAATAGAAGAATTAAGACGTTGTTCTGGTAAACAATTTGATCCAAATATAGTCGAAGTTTTTTGTAAAGTAATAAGCAAGAATTAGTAGTTTATATCCCTGAAATGAATTGAAATATTGATTCATTTCAGGGATATTTATATTAAATAATAAAATTTACTAATAAGTATAACAAAAAATGATGAATTTTCATAATATATTTAAGGGGGATTATTATTATGTTAATGAATCAAGGAAAAGTAGACTCTTATAATAATTTGAGTAAAAGAGTATTGATTAATTTGAATATTAATAATAGAAGTAGATGGTATAATTTTAAGAATAAAATTAGTAAAACAAATGATAAGAGAAGGTTATTTGAACTGAATAAATCAAATTTAAGCAGTACTTCATTAAATTCAAGAGTAATTTCAAGAAAGGAAGTTGAAGTTGCTAAAATTTATTTAGGAACTTCTTTTAAAATAAAATTAGTTCAATTGCTACTTAACTCTTTTGAATGGAATTTAGAAATTGATGGAGTTTGTGGTCCTTTGACTACAAAGGCAATTGGTGAATTTCAAAGTAATTATGGATTAAATAAAGATTATATGTTTGGATGCAAGTGTTTTAATAAAAGCTATGATTTAATTAAGAATGTCATATGTAAATATGGGAAATATACACCTAATGAAACGAAAGTAATACAACATATTTTAGAAATTAGAATTGATGGGATTTTTGGTTCAAATACAAGAGCTTTAGTTATAAGCTTTCAAAAATCAAAAGGGCTTAGAGCTGATGGAATAGTTGGGAGTGATACATGGGCTAAATTACTAGAAAAATTTAATTTAAAAGAAGTAATATAAATGAATTTTTAGATTGCAAATTAATACTATAAACTATTTTAGATATTATTTGTGTAATACTATTGTAGCTAATAGAAATTAAATAATATAAAAATAAATTATTTTAATATATTGACAAGTGGTAATGATTGTAATAATATGTAATTACAATTTAATAAATCTTCAGGGCAGGGTGAAATTCCCTACCGGCGGTAAAGCCCGCGAGCTAGTTTAGCATGATTCGGTGAAATTCCGAGGCCGACAGTAAAGTCTGGATGGAAGAAGATAAAAGTAATGTAGTAATCTAAAATGCTATATTTATTTTGCATATTATGCTCTGAAATATTTTATATTTCAGAGCTTTTTTTAGATTTCTATGACATGTATATATTATTTTTTAAAACGGATTATATAGTTTAATAATTTTATATTATAATCAAAGTTTAATAAATGAATAATTTTATGTGTACTTAAAATAGCAAGCCCTGAGATAAAACTTAGGGCTTGCTATTTTTTATAATCTAAAGATTTATTAAATTCAAATTATTATGATTGTGAGATGATGATTTTGAATGAAAGGTTTATGAAAATAGCTATTGAGTTAGCAAAAAAAGGTATAGGAAATGTAAATCCTAATCCGTTGGTTGGTGCAATAATTGTTAAAGACGATAAAATTATTGGACAAGGTTATCATGAGAAATATGGACAAGGACATGCAGAAGTTAATGCATTTAAAAGTTTAACTGAAGATGCAACAGGAGCTACTATGTATGTTACTTTAGAACCATGCTCTCATTATGGAAAAACACCACCTTGTGTAGATAGAATTATTGAAAATAAAATAAGTAAAGTTATTATTGGTATGGTTGATCCTAATCCATTAGTAGCGGGAAATGGAATAGAAAAACTTAAAAAAGCAGGTATAGAAGTTGAAGTTGGTATTTTAGAAGAAGAATGTAGAAAGATTAATGAAGTATTTATTAAATATATAATTACTAAAAAGCCATTTGTAGTTATGAAAACAGCAATGTCACTAGATGGAAAAATAGCAACAAAAACTGGTGAATCTAAATGGATAACTAGTGAAAAGTCAAGGTTACAAGTTCATATTTTAAGAAATAAGTTTTCAGGAATTATGGTCGGTGTAAATACAATAATAAAGGATAATCCAGAATTAACATGTAGAATGGCTGAAGGTAGTAATCCTATAAGAATAATAGTAGATAGTACATTAAGAATTCCTCTGAAATCAAAAGTGTTAGAAAATCATGATAATAAGACAATAATAGCTACTACCAAAAAAGCCAATACAACAAAGGTTCAAAAATTATTGAAAAATAATATTGAAGTTTTAATTATAAATGAAAAAAATGGACGAGTTGATTTAAATGATCTTATGAGAAAGCTTGGAGAGCTTAATATAGATAGCATCTTATTAGAAGGTGGAGCAACATTAAATTACTCTGCATTAGAAGAGGGGGTAGTTGATAAAGTAATGGTATATATGGCTCCTAAAATGATAGGAGGAGAAACAGCTAAAACTCCAGTTGGTGGTAGAGGAATAGATAAATTAAATAATGCTTTTAAACTAAAAAATATAACTACAATGAATGTAGGTGAGGATATTTTAGTAGAAGGATATATAAGTTAGGTGATAGTTATATGTTTACGGGGATAATTGAAGAAGTTGGAATAATTAAAGAAGTTAAAAGAGGAGTTAAATCTTCAAAGTTAATTATTAAGGCAAATAAAGTATTAGAAAAAACAAGAGTAGGGGATAGTATTTGCACTAATGGTGTATGCTTGACAGTAACTAATGTAAAAGGTAATAGTTTTGAAGCTGATGTTATGGCTGAAACATTAAGAAGAAGTAACTTAGGACTTTTAGACATAGGTAATAAGGTAAATTTGGAAAGAGCATTAAATTTGGAAAGCAGGCTTGGTGGGCATATTGTAAGTGGACATATAGATGGAATAGGTCAGATTATTTCATTAGAAAAAGAAGATAATGCTATTTGGGTTACGGTAAAAGCAGCAAGTGAAATATTAAGATATGTTGTTTTAAAAGGTTCAATAACTATAGATGGAATAAGCTTAACAGTTGCTTATGTAGATGAAATTATATTTAAAGTTTCTATAATTCCACATACAGCACAAGAAACAACTTTAGTAAACAAATCTATTGGTGAAACTGTTAATTTAGAATGCGATGTTATTTCAAAATATGTTGAAAAGTTTATGGGACTTGGATCAAAAGAAGAATATAATCCAAATACATCAATAAGTGAAGAATTTTTAAGAGAAAATGGATTTTTTTAAGGGGAAAGGAAGTATGTAAAATGTATAAATTTAATACTATTGAGGAAGCAATTAGTGATATAAAAGATGGAAAGATAATTATTGTTGTAGACAACCCAGATAGGGAAAATGAAGGGGATCTGCTAATGGCAGCAGAAAAGGTTACAGGTGAAGCCATAAATTTTATGGCTAAGTATGGGCGTGGACTTATTTGCATGCCAGTTGAAGAAGAAAGATTAAATGAACTTAAAATAGGCCCAATGGTTGAAAATAATACAGATAATCATGAAACAGCATTTACAGTTGCTATTGACCATGCTAGTACAACTACTGGAATTTCTGCATTTGAAAGAGCAATTACGATTCAAAAGGTACTAGATGATAATACTAAACCAGAGGATTTTAGAAGACCAGGGCATGTATTTCCTTTAGTAGCTAAAAAAAATGGAGTTTTAGAAAGAAATGGGCATACAGAAGCAGCAGTTGATTTGCCTAAACTTGCGGGGTTAAAAGGTGCAGGAGTTATATGTGAAATTATGAAGGATGATGGTACAATGGCACGAACTCCAGATTTAGTGGAATTTGCTAAAGTTCATAATTTGAAAATAATAACTATTGAAGAGTTAATAAAGTATAGGAAAGAAAAAGAAAATAAGGAAGCTAAAGTGGAAAGAGTTGTTGAAATTAAAATGCCAACTAGATATGGTGATTTTAAAATGTATGGATTTATAAATAAGTTAAATGGAGAGCATCATGTAGCTTTAGTTAAAGGAGATATAACTTCTAATAATTCAGTTTTAATAAGAGTACATTCTGAATGTCTAACTGGAGATGCCTTAGGCTCTAAAAGATGTGATTGTGGAGAACAATATGATGCAGCTATGAAGAGAATTGCTGAAGAAGGCACTGGAATTTTACTATATATGAGACAAGAAGGAAGAGGAATTGGACTTATTAATAAGTTAAGGGCTTATGCACTTCAAGATAAAGGCTATGACACTGTTGAAGCTAATGAAATTTTAGGGTTTCCATCAGATATGAGAAGTTATGATGTTGCAGCTGCAATTTTAAAGGATTTAGGAGCCTTTAAGGTAAATTTAATGACTAATAATCCTAGAAAAATAGATGGATTAGAAAGTCATGGAATAGAAATTGTAAGTAGGGTTCCAATTGCAATGAATCACAATGAAAAAAATGAATTTTATCTTCGAACTAAAAAAGAAAAAATGGGACATATGATTTAAATTTAAATAATAAGAGAAAAAAGTATATGTTTAGTAAAGAGATAAGAGGATAAAGTATTTAGGTTAATAGATGGTAGATATATTTTGACTTAATTGGTTAGAATAAGATTTTATTAAAAAGATGTTAGATAAATTGTAAGTTGGAAATTTATATTAAATAAAATTTTAGGAGGAAAAAGAAATGAGAATAATAGAAGGAAATTTAGTAGCACAAGGACTAAGGGTTGGAATAGTAGTAGGTAGATTTAATGAATTTATAGTATCAAAATTATTAGGTGGAGCTTTAGATGGGTTAAAGAGACATGGGGTAGATGAAGATAATATAGAAGTAACATGGGTTCCAGGAGCATTTGAAATTCCACTAGTAGCAAAGAAAATGGCTCAAAATGATAAGTATGATGCAGTAATTTGTTTAGGAGCAGTTATTAAAGGATCAACACCCCACTTTGATTATGTTTGTGCAGAAACTTCAAAAGGTATTGCAACAGTATCACTTCAAACTGAAAAGCCAGTAATATTCGGAGTATTAACTACAGATAGTATAGAACAAGCTATAGAAAGAGCAGGTACTAAAGGTGGTAACAAAGGATATGATGCCGCAGTTACTGCAATTGAAATGGCTAATCTTTTAAATAATTTCTAATATTATGAAGTATATTATTTTTGATTATGATGGTACTTTGCATAATAGCATAAGGATTTATGAACCGGCATTTAAAAGAGCATATGATTATTTAGTAAACAATGGTTATGCTGAAGAAAAGGTATTTAAAGAGGATGAAGTTAGTAGGTTTCTTGGGCTTACTGCAAGACAAATGTGGAATGATTTTATGCCAAGTTTACCAGAGGATGAAAAGAAAAAATGTAGTTCAATCATAGGGGAAGCTATGATTCAATATATTGATGAAGGGCAAGCAGAATTATATGATGGTACTATAGAAACACTTGTTAAGTTAAATGAATTAGGTTATAAATTAATATTTCTTAGCAATTGTAAGGTTAGTTATATGAAAAAACACATAGAAATTTTTAGATTAGATAAGTATTTTATAGATTTTTATTGTAGCGAGGATTTTGACTTTAACCCTAAACATGAAATTTTTAAGGTTATTAAAGAAAAGCATCAAGGGGATTTTATTATTGTTGGTGATAGGTTTGTTGATATTGAAATAGCTAAAAAGTATAATTTATATTCTATTGGATGTGCTTATGGATATGGAAATGATAAAGAACTTAAAGAAGCTGATTATATTATAGATAGTATTAATGAAATTCTTAATATAAGGGAGATATAGCTTGAATAGCTATATCTCTTTTTCAATATATAATAATATAGTTAGAGAAATATTACATGATAAAAATATAAATCTATATTAATTTATATAATTTATAAATATAATTATATTTAGTATTAAGAATTAAAATATGAGAATTTAAAAATGAATTATGAGGGGTTGGAAATGATGAATAGTATTGTTATTTATGGTAGCCATTATGGAACAACACAACAATATGCAGAAGAGTTAGCTAAAAGAATAAATTTAAAATGTTTAAATTTTAAAGAGGTTACAGAGATAAATGATTATGATGAGATTATTTATCTTGGTGGTTTATATGCTGGTGGTATATTAGGCATGGAGAAAACTTTTAAGAAAATTAATAATCCTAATAATAAAAAAATAATAATTATAACAGTTGGGTTGGCAGATCCAAAAGATGATGAAAATATTAAGTCTATAAAAAGTAATATTTCTAAACAGCTTTCACCTGAAATCTTTGAAAAAGCTAAAATATTTAACTTAAGAGGAGGAATAGATTATTCAAAATTAAACTTTCTGCATAAGTCTATGATGAAGTTATTATATACTAAAATAAAAAAGATACCTGAAGATGAAAGAACTGCAGATGTTAAAGGTTTAATAGAAACATATAATAAAAGTGTTAGTTTTGTAGATTTAAATACATTAACAGATATAATAGATTATTTGAAACATTAATAAAATAAATTTTTAAAATAAAGCTAAGAGTGACTTAGCTTTATTTTCTTATAAATAGTTTTAGAATCAAAATATTTGATAATTGCACATTGACAACTAAAAATACATTATATATACTAATGATATAACATGTAGTTATAAAAACTATATAAATTAGATGGAATAACTAGGAGGATTAATATATGAAATTAAATTCATTGATTATAGGAGATTTAGAAGCAAAGGTTCCAATAATTCAAGGGGGAATGGGAGTAGGTGTAAGCTTGTCTTCGCTTGCAGGAGCAGTAGCAAAAGAAGGAGCAATAGGAGTAATATCAGCAGCACAACCTGGATTTTTAGAAGAGGATTTTGGAAAAGATTCATTAACAGCTAATATTAGGGCATTAGGTAAACATATTAAAAAAGCAAAAGAAATATCAAATGGTGGAATAATTGGTGTTAACATTATGTGCGCCACTAGAAATTATGAAGAGTATGTAAAATGCGCAATTGATAATGGTGCTGATTTAATTATATCAGGTGCAGGATTACCTACTGATTTACCAAAGTTTACAGAAGGGTCAAATATAAAATTAGCACCTATAGTATCTCCACCAAAGTCTGCAAGTGTTATTTTAAAAATGTGGGATAGACGTTATGGTAGAACTGCAGATATGGTAATTATTGAAGGTCCAAAGGCAGGTGGACATTTAGGATTTTCAAGCGAAAGTTTAAAAGAATATGAATCAAAAGGTTATGACAAAGAAGTGCTTGAAATTATTGAAATAGTAAAGGTATATGAAGAAAAATATAATAAGAAAATACCGGTAATATTTGCAGGTGGCGTTTATGATAGAGATGATATTAATCATTATATGAATTTAGGATGCGCAGGAGTTCAAATGGCAACAAGATTTGTAGCAACTGAAGAATGTGATGCTCATATTAATTTTAAGATGGCATATATAAATGCTAAAAAGGAAGATGTAATGATTGTAAAAAGTCCAGTTGGTATGCCAGGGCGAGCTATAAGTAATAAATTCATGGAAGAAAGAAAGTTAACAAATGAAAAAATAAGTAAATGTTATAAATGCTTAAAGAAATGTGATATGGCAACTATACCTTATTGCATAACAGGTGCTTTAGTGCGTGCAGTAAAAGGTGATGTTGATAATTCACTTGTATTTTGTGGTGAAAATGCATATAGGTTAGACAAAATTACAACTGTTAAGAAATTAATAGAAGAATTAAATAGTTAGAAAAGATAGGGTATATTTCAAGTAATTTATAATAAAAACAATACCATAAGTAGTATTATGCTATATGGTATTGTTTTTTTATACTAAAGTTTTATATTTATTAAAATATATTATCTATAATCTTTTCTTTAGGTTTGACTATTAAATTCATTTGTAAGTAATTGACCTTTTATTATAGGGAGAGTTCTTTTAGCAATTAATGAACTTACAATGCATGAAGCAATATCACCTGGGATAAATAAAAGACAACAATACAACATTACAGCACTAGCTGTGATTGGAGAATTTAAGTAATAATTTGCAATTAAATAATAATAAATCATACCTATAATATATACAATTGTTAATCCACCAATGCTTGCAAATATTAGTCTTTTAAGAGATGGATCCTTATCTTTATGCGCAATATATCCAGTAAAATATGTGCCTATTAAGAAGCCTATTAAATAACCAAAGGTTGGTTGGAAAATATAACTTGGTCCACCACCTTGAGTAAATACAGGAATACCTATTAAACCTATAAGTAAATAAATCCCTACAGAAATAGCTCCAAGTTTAGGTCCTAATAAAAGGCCTGCTAGTGTAGTAAATAAAACTTGTAAAGTAAATGGTACTACAGGTATTGGAATTTTAATAAAAGCACCAACAGCAATTAATGCAGCAAAAAGTGAACATAAAATAAGTGATTTCGTTGATAATTTATTCATTTAATTTAACCTCCTAATAGTTACTTCACCAGAATTTAAAACTTTTATAGAACCATCATCATGTTTAACAACTAAAGAACCATCATTATTTATATCAATAGCTTTACCAATGGATGAAACACCAGCACTTATATAGACAATTTCATTATTTAAAATAATACTTCTTTTCTTATATTCAGATATAAAGTCATAACTTTTAATTTGAGGAATCATACTTAGGATATTATTTACTATTTCTGCACAAAGAATATTTCTATTGATATTTCCATTGTTATTACTAAATAATGAAGAGGCTATTGTTTCAAGTTCTTTAGGGAAACTTTCTTTAGGCTTATTAAAGTTAAGTCCTATTCCTAAAATTAAATAATCAATAGTTCCACTTTCAAAATTAGTAGAAGCTTCTGTTAATATTCCTCCTACTTTTTTATTGTTTAAGTAAATATCGTTTATCCATTTTATTTGGCATTCTATTCCTGTTACTTTTTGAATTGCATTACATATAGCAACAGAAGCAGAAGTTGTTATTAAAACTGAATCCATTGCAGTTAAATTAGGTCTAAGTATAATGCTCATATAAATTCCAGTATTAGCTGGTGAATAAAATACTCGACCAAGCCTACCTTTACCTACACTTTGTTCTTCGGAAATTATAACCGTACCATGTTTAGCACCATTTAAAGCTAAAGTTTTTGCAACATCATTAGTAGAAGAGACTAATTTGTAAGTATAGATATCAATTTTTGAATATTCATTATTTAAATATAAAGAAATACCTTCTTTAGAAATAAAATCTGTATTTGTTGCTAGGGAATAACCTTTATTAGTAACAGCATTTATTGTATAGCCTTCACTTCTAAGTGCATTAATTGCTTTCCATATGGAAGTTCTCGAAATATTAAGTTTTTTAGCAATTTCCTCACCAGAAATATTTTTACCTTTATTTTCTTCTAAAATTTTTAAAACTTTTCCTTTTATTAACATAATTACCTCCATAGAAAGTATTATATTGGAGATAAAATAGTTTGTCAATCAAAATATATTAAATGGTTAACAATTAAAGGCGATATTAAATTAGTCTTCTCAAATGTTTGACATTTACAAAATAGAGGAATATAATACATTAAAAGTATAAAAAAATCCTATGAAGAGGAAGAGTAATTAAATTTAGGTTCAATAAAGAGAGCTAGGAGTGGTGGAAGCTTAGCAAGAAAAAATTTAATGAATGGACCTTTGAGGAACAAGGTGAAATTAAAGTTTTAAGAGTATCTTAGTGGTGAACTGCACCTTACAGCAGTTAAAGTATGTTAGTACTTTAGTTAGAGTGGTATAAATTTATTTATACAATTTAGGTGGCAACACGGATAATAACTTCGTCCTATTAGTTATAGGAGGGAGTTTTTTTGTTTTTAAAATTATTATTCAAGAATAATACATCTAGAAGTTTTGAATAAACAATAGATAGAAAAAGTTATGAAATAAGGAGTGAAAGTAATGAAAAAAGAAACACTTTTAACAGGAGATAGACCAACGGGAAAACTTCATATAGGACATTATATAGGTTCTTTAAAGAATAGGGTTACCTTGCAAAATAGTGAATTATATAATAGCTATATTATGATTGCAGATCAACAAGCATTAACTGATAATGCACGAAACCCTGAAAAAATAAGAAATAATTTAATAGAGGTTGCTTTAGATTATTTATCTGTAGGAATAAATCCATCAAAATCTACTATTTTTATTCAATCACAAATTCCAGAATTAAATGAACTTACAATGCATTATTTAAATTTAGTTACAGTTGCAAGGCTAGAAAGAAATCCAACAGTTAAAAGTGAAATAAAAGAAAGAAATTTTAATATGAGTATTCCTGCGGGATTTATGATTTATCCAGTAAGTCAAGCAGCAGATATTACAGCGTTTAAAGCAAATATAGTACCAGTAGGTGAAGATCAACTTCCTATGATAGAACAAACAAGAGAAATAGTAAGAAGTTTTAATAATATTTATAAAGAAGATGTTCTAGTAGAGCCTAGGGCTATATTACCAAAGGAAGGATTAGGTAGATTACCTGGTATTGATGGAAAAGCAAAAATGAGTAAGTCATTAAATAATGCAATTTATCTTAGTGATGAACCAGATGTAATAAAAAATAAGGTAATGTCAATGTATACTGATCCTAATCATATTAGAGTAGAAGATCCAGGAACTATAGAAAATAATACTGTTTTTATCTATTTAGATGCCTTTTGCAATGAAATAGATAAATTGCAAGAAATGAAAATGCATTATCAAAGAGGGGGACTTGGTGATGTAAAAGTAAAAAAATATTTAAATGAAATAATTCAAGCTGATCTAGAACCAATTAGAAATAGGAGAAAGGAATATGAGAAAAATTTAGATTATGTATATGAGGTACTGAAAGAAGGTAGTAATAATGCAAGAAAAATAGCATCTAATACATTAAGAAATGTAAGAAATGCTATAGGAATTGAGTATTTTAAATAAGCTATTGAAATAATTAGACCACCTATGGTCTAATTATTTTTGTATTTTATGAATATAATATTTTTGAGGAACTTTCTACCAAGTCGCTAGTAAGTTTCGCCATGTATTCTATACTTTCTTGTTTACTAGTATTTATCCAATCTTGAATTAGCCCTATTATTCCATAATAAGTAAAAGAATAATAGTAGTCATATTTTTTAGGATCAGCATTAGGATATAATCTATTCCAAACATCTATGCATAGCCTTTTCATAATTTCCTTAATTTTCTCTATAAAAATAGAATCCGCATTAATATGAGGACCTAAGAAAATTGATAATAGCTCACTATTCTTATCAATAAATTCCAATATATCTTTCATTAATGAATAAGGCTCATCAGAGTTAGTACAAGATGAATTGTGAAATAATATTACACTCTCAAGTTCTACTAGTAATTGCTCTTTAATGTTGTCTACCATATCAAAGATATCCTTATAATGTAAATAAAAAGTCTTTCTATTTATGTCAGCTAAGTCTGTAAGTTCTTTAACAGTAATTTGATTAATGTTTTTATCTTTTATTAGTATCATTAAAGATTCATTTAGTTTTAGTCTGGTTTTTCGTACTCGTCTATCCATATAAAAGCTCCATTCAAATAAAAATATTTATATAATATAACAATTTATACTTTTTATACATTTTAAAGATAACTTAATTATTATTCAACTCTTAATTTATCAAAACATAAGTTTATAAAATACTTTTAACAAAACCTTAATAAATTAATACACAATTTGTACTCAATGTGTGTATTATACCACAGTGAATTACTTTATTGGTAATTGTATTGTTGGTATTTCATAAATATACTTAAACCGAATGATAATTAGTTAGAGGTGAGACGCAGTATGGAAATTTTTTTTAGACAAATTATTAAACATAAAAAAACTGTAATTTTTACATTTGGACTTTCACTAGTTTTATGTTTTATTTGCAGTAAATTTGTATCAGTTAATTATGATATGAACGATTATCTTCCAGATGATTCTAAGTCTACAATATCTTTAGATATTATGGAAGATGAATTTGAAGGTGGAATACCTAATGCAAGGGTAATGGTATCTAATATTACTATACCCGAGGCTTTAGAAATTAAAGATAAATTATTAAATATTGATGGTGTACAAGATGTTACATGGTTAGATGATGTTGTTAATATAACAGAACCTATTGAAACTTTAGATAGAGAAACAGTTCAAGATTATTACAAGGATGAAGCGGCATTATTTACAGTTACTGTTGATCAAAATAAAAGAATTGAAGCAGTAAATGAAATAAGAAATTTAATTGGTGATGATAATGCAATGGCAGGTTCAGTTGTTAATACTGTAGTTGGAACAGAAGCTACCTCTAAAGAAGTTAGTCAAATTATATTATTTATAATACCAATATGTTTAATCGTATTAGCAATTACAACAACTTCCTGGTTTGAACCAATATTGTTTATGTTAACTATAGGCGTAGCAATAATGCTAAATCAAGGAACGAATCTTTTATTTGGAGAGATTTCCTTTGTAACAAATGCAGCGGGAAATGTATTACAGTTAGCAGTATCTATGGATTATGCAATTTTCTTATTGCATAAATTTACAGAGTTTAGATTGCAGGGGTTAGAACCAGAGGAAGCAATGGTACAAGCATCTGTTAAAAGTGTTGGCTCAATCTTTTCAAGTGGGATAACAACAGTTATTGGATTTGCAGCCTTAATATTAATGAGATTTAAAATTGGTCCAGATATGGGAATTGTAATGGCAAAAGCTATAGCTCTAAGTTTAGTAACTGTTATTATTTTACTTCCTGTACTTACAATGTATTGTTACAAGATTATTGATAAAACTGAACATAAATTATTAATACCTAAATTTGATAAATTTGCAAATTGTGTTAGAAAAATAATGATACCTTTAGTTATTATTTTTTTAATCGTAATGGTACCATCCTATTTAGCACAGACAAAAAATACTTTTGATTATGGATCTTCAAAAATATTTGATGAAAGTACTAAGTTAGGTAGTGATACAAAGATAATAGAAGATACTTTTGGTAAATCTAATTCATTAGTTATTATGGTTCCAAAAGGTGATTTTGCAACAGAAAAGGAGTTAAGTAATGAACTAAAAGAAATAGAACAAGTTAGTTTTTAAAAATAAAAGCAAAATTAAAATAAAAAATGAAAATAAAGCAGTAAATGGCTAATCGAAGGGAGAATGATTTATATGAAAAAAGTAAAAATAAAATTATAATGATAGTTTTAACAGCAACAATAATTAGTAATACTATGGTTCCAATATCTACTTTGGCAGAATCAAATACAATTTTAAATAACACCAATTATGCAACTGAATTACAAACTAAATATGCTGAATTTAATAATGCAATTCAAGGTTTATCTGCATTATTAAATGATATGATATATAATATGTCAAACCTATCTACAGCAATAAATACATTAATATCAGAATATAATAAATTAGATGTAGGAATTAATGAATATACAAATGGAGTAGAAACATTACTGCAAGGATATTCTCAACTTGTAGAAGAATCAACAAATTTAGTAAACGGAACATCTACTTTAAAAAGTGGAGCTGAAAAATTAAGTTCAGGTGTTGCGGAATTAAAAGGTGGAACTACGGAATTATCAAATGGAACAACAGAATTAAATGATAAGACAGCCAATCTTGATACAGAAATAACAGATGAAATTGATAAAATGGTTGATAATTTAGATGGAACAAGTGATGAAATAGTATCATTTACTTCAGAAAAAAATACAAATGTGCAATCAGTACAATTTTTAATTAAGACGCCAGAAATAAAAAAAGCAACTATAGAAGTTTTAAAGGATGAAGAAAAAAGTCCTACTTTATGGGAAAGAATAATAAATTTATTTAAATAAAATATAGGTCTTTAAGGTAATTAAATCTTACCTTGGAGACCTATATTTTTCCAAGTAAGTGACATTACAAAGAGAAAAATGTATAATAAATTTATGAGTCAAATGAAAAGGGAGGATTTAAAATGGGCTTAAGGAAAGAAAAAGCAATTGAATTACACAAAAATAGATATACATGTTCACAGGCAGTAGCATGTGCTTTTTGTGATCTTGTAGATGTTGATGAATCTACCATGAAAGATATGGTTAGAAGATATAGTGGAGGAGCTTATAAAGTATGTGGAGCTGTAATGGGAGCATACGTTATAGTTAATTATTTAAAAGGAAATGTAAATCCAGATAATCCTGCTGAGCCAATAAGGGATGATGTAAAGTTATTAAATGAAATAGAAAAAAGATTTAAGGAAAAAAATTCATCTGTAGTATGCAAAGAGTTAAAAGGAATAGGCACAGGAAATGTACTACGTTCATGTAGGGGTTGTGTAGAAGATGCAGCTGAAATTCTTGAAGAATTAATTGATGAAAAAAATAATTAATGTTTATAAAATAAAAAATATAATTACTTCTTATAATACACCTAGTTTGATTTTGTTAAGCTAGGTGTATTAGTATATTTAGATAAAATATATTTATAGTAGCAATAATATAAAATTTTCATATAATAATGTTATTCAATATTATTATAGTTGGAGAAAATAAATATGTGAAAATATAAATAATAGAGAACTTTTTTTATAATGTATAAGTCTAATTAGTATAAGAGAAAATTTGGCAATATATTATGAGGTGTAAAAGAGTTGTGGAAGAAATTAATTTTATCAGAAAAAGATTATGAATATTTAACTAAAGGATTAGCTGGTGGTGTTGGAATTGGAATTATTATTGGTGCGATAGCAGAAAATATATTATTATTCTTTGCACTTGGAGGAGTTTTAGGAATTATATGTGCAACTATTTTTTCAACTATAAAAAAGTTTAAAATTAAGCATAAAGCTTAAAATTATTAGCATTCTTATAAATGTATAAGAAAAGGTTATCTTTTTAAATTTAATTAGAAGAGGAGTAGGCAATGCCTATTCTTTTTTTAGTTTTAAAGATAATAATTATTACAATGATATTATATAGAAATTCAATTTAATTAATTTTTCTATTCTTAATAAATAAAAAGAATGATAAAATATATTATATGTAAATAAATGGATGGCACAAAAATACTTTTACAGATCTTTAAATTCTAAACTTTAATTTTTATTATATCCAATCTAGGGGGAGAAGGGATGATATGAACAAGTTAGTAATTGCGGATGATGAGAAGAAGGTAAGAAATAGGGTTATTTCAATTATAGAAAGTGCACATATTCCAATTAGTGAAATAATAGAGTGTGATAATGGAGAAAAAGCTTTAGATATAATAAAAAATGAAGAAATAGATGTATTGATTACAGATGTAAATATGCCACAATTAGATGGTATAATGCTTGCACGTGAAATAAAAAAATTAGGATGTAATACAAAGATTATTGTTATTAGTTGGTATAATGATTTTGACTATGCTGTTAATCTTTTAAGAAGTGGGGTAAGAGAGTATTTATTAAAACCAATAAATAAAGATGATATGATTAATATAATGAGGCTACTTCAAAATGAACTAAATGATGAAAAAAAAGAATATAAGGATAATGTCAATTTATTATATGATCAAATCAAACATGCATTTTATCATAGAGACTTTTATGGAGATTCAATTAACAAAACTATTATAAAGTTAAAACATAAAGTTAAAGAAACAAACTATGTTATTATTTGTACAAATTATAAGCAAGAAAAGAATATATCAGATAATGAATTTTTTTTTGATTCAATTAGTGGTCATAATATTATTATGACAAATCCTAAAAATGTTAATGAATTACTTGAGGGAAAACTTAAAGGTTATGGTGTTGGTGTAAGTAAAGTATATAATGATTTAAACTTAGTTTATCTAGCTTCAAAAGAAGCTATAGGAAAAAGAAAAGACAATTATTTTATAAGGTTAAATAATCCTAATTGTATTAGAGAAGAAAAAGCAACAAAGGTATGTGAAATTGATAATATTATACAGCTAATTGGGACAGCAAGGTTAGAGACGGCTTGTAAATATTTCGCAATATTAGTTAATATGGTAAAATGCTGTGAAATTGAAATACCTCAATTTGAAGGTATAGTTACAGAAATATTAAATAAAATACAAAGTAATTATGGTGGAATAATAGAAGAAAAAAATTTAAATATAAAAGAACTTTTAAATATTTATAAATGTACAAATATTGATACTTATAGTAATGAATTATTTAAATTAGTAAAAATAATTAACATAAAGATTACTAATGAATGTGAAAAGTATAAAATTAAAATAAAAATGGAAGAAGCAATAAAATATATAGATGAAAATTATAAAAATGAAATTAATATGACAATGGTATCTAATTATGTTTCCATGAATTATTCAGTTTTTTCACTAGATTTTAAAGAGTATACTGGTAAAAACTTTGTTAATTATTTAAAAGATATAAGGTTACAAGAAGCAAAAAGACTTTTAGATGAAACGGATATGAAGATTATTGAAATAGGTGAAGCTATTGGATATGAAAACGATAAACATTTTTTAAAAGTGTTTAAAGGAGCTTATAGTGTAACACCTTCTGAGTATAGAAAAAATATTAAAAATGGTAGGATGATTGTTACTTTATGATAATAAAATCACAAATATAAAAAAATAACACTAAAGACGAAAAATAGTATACTTATTTTGTAAACATTTACCGTTATAATGTGAGTATAGAAAGGGTGTCCTTTTAAAACTTATTGAAATTATAAAATATTTATTGAATTGGGGGAGAAGATATGAAAAAGAAAGTGTTAGCAATGGTTATAGCTAGCATGATGTCAGCAACACTTTTTGCTGGCTGTGGCTCAAGTTCAAGTAATGATACTGGTAATGATACAAAAAGTGATGATACAAATGAAGATATTGCTTCAGAAGATGAAACTACAAAGGATGATAATAGTTCAGAAGGTTCAACACCAAGAAACGAGACTTTATATTTTAATGGTCAACAATGGGGGACTATAAATAACTTTAATCCAATGAGTGCTAATTCTAATAATGCTATGGGAATTACACAAAATGATTCAGCTAGAGTGTTAATTTATGAAACTTTATTTCTATACAATATGTTAGATGGATCATTAGAACCATTATTAGGGGAAACATATGAATGGAATGATGAGCAAACACAGTTAACAATTAAAATTAATAATGATGCAAAGTGGAGTGATGGAACAGATGTAACTGCAGATGATGTAGTTTATACCTTTGACACACATGTTAAGTATGGATCATCAACAGGTAATGATTATAAGAATTATATTGAGAAAGTTGAAGCAACCGACTCTAAAACAGTTGTATTTTATTCTAAGTTAGATGAGAGTGGAAATCCTATAAATCCTTTAAAGGTAATTGAATATATTCCTAAAATATATGTTATGCAAAAAGCATACTTACAAACTGTAGAAGAAAGAAATAATAATGATGCTGAAAAGGTAAAAGAAGATAGAATGGATGATTTAATAGCGTCTGGACCATATAAGCCATATTATGATGATGATCAAAAAGTAGTTTTTCAAAGGGATGATAATTATTGGGGACAAAGTCTATGGGGAAGTTTACCTGCTCCTAAGTATATAGCACATACAATATTTAAAGATAATGCTTCAGGAGATTTAGCATTTTCAAATGGTGAAGTAGATGTATCCCAACAATTTATATCAGAAGTTTGGAAAATGTGGGAATCTGGTAAACCAATATCAACTTATATTGACGATTCTCCATATTATTTATGTGCAACAATGCCTTCAGCTTGGTTTAATGTAGAAGTTAAAGGGTTAGATAAAGTTGAAGTTCGTAAGGCAATTGCAATGGCAGTTGATTATGATCAAATAATATCTACGGCAATGTCAGGATATTCACCATCTTTCTCAGAAGCACCAAGAAGCATTATGAATCCAACAGATGCAGAACAAGCATTAGTAGATAATGATGCATTGAAGGATTTACAATTTAATGGTGGAGATATAGAAGGGGCAAAGAAACTATTAGATGATGCAGGCATAGTTGACACCGATGGTGATGGAATTCGTGAAATAGATGGTGAAAACCTATCATATAAAGCAGAATGCCCAGAAGGATGGTCAGATTGGAATGCTTCATTAGAAATAGTGGCTGCTGCTGGTAAAGAAATTGGAATAGATATTGAAACTTATTTCCCTGATGCTAATACCTTCTATGATGATATGACTACAGGTAACTTTGAAATTTGTATGTATAGTCCAGCTGGTGCATCAGTTTCAAATCCTTGGACTAGAGCTATGGGATTCCTTTCAAGCACATATAACGATTTAGAAGTTAACTGGAGTGGTAACTTTGGTGGATATACAAATGAAAGGGCAGATGAACTTTTAGCTTTAATTCCATTAGAACAAGATCAAACTAAGCTAAAGGAATATTATACTGAGTTAAGTAAAATTTATCTAGAAGATGTTCCTTCTTTTGCATTAATGTATAGACCACAAGTTTTCCATACTGTAAATGAAAGCGTTTGGACAAACTTCCCTCAATTAGATGACGGAACTAACATACCACCACTAGATTGTACTGATGGATATGGTATAGCAGCTTTATATCACATTAAGAATGTCGAATAATATGCTATTAAATACTAGCAATATTTAGTGACAAGTATTGACCATGTCTTAAGAAAGAATGACATGGTCAATTTTCTTACTAGCTAAATTTACATTAATGAATATATGATGCAGAGATATGAGGTGAAAAGTTTGAAGGGGTATAAAAAATATTACACAAATAAAATAATATGGTATCTTATAACTTTTATTGTAGCAATTATATTAAATTTCGTATTGCCTAGATTAATGCCAGGAGATCCAGTAGCATCTATTGCAGCAAGAGCAACAGAGGGAATGACTGACTCAACGGCTATTCAACAAGTATATGAAGAGTATACTGAAAAGTTTGGAATTGATAAGCCTATGACCACACAATTTTTTACTTTTATTAAAAATGCTATAAAGGGTGATTTTGGAGTATCATTTAGCCAATATCCTAGAACAGTATCTGACATAGTATCATCTTCTGTATGGTGGACAGCTTGTTTGCAGTTACCTGCTATAACACTTGGTTGGCTTTTAGGAAATATACTAGGTGCTGTAGCAGCATATAGAAAAGGGATATATGATAAAGGAATTTTACCATTATTCTTATTTTTTAGTAATGTACCTGCATTCGGAATGGCTATAATACTATTGTTTACTTTTGCAGTTAATTTAAAATGGTTCCCAACTAGTGGTGGATATGGATTTGATTTAATTCCTAATTTCAGCTGGACATTTTTTAAATCAATATTATATCACTATCAATTACCATTTTGGTCAATCGTTTTTATTACAATAGGTGGTCAAGCTATTGGTATGAGATCAATGTCTATATATGAGTTAAATGCTGATTATGTTAAGTATAGTCGTTTCTTAGGTATAAAAGATAAAAAAATTACAGGTTATGTATTTAGAAATGCAATGCTTCCGCAAATTACAGGTTTAGCAATGTCTATTGGTACAATGATTGGTGGTGCATTAGTTGCAGAAATAATATTTAGTTATCCAGGATTAGGAACAACTATACTTTCTGCAATTAAGGGACGTGATTATCCTTTGATTTCTGCATGTACATTAATAATAACAATTATGGTGTTATTAGCAAATTTATTTGTAGAAATTTTATATGGTGTTATAGATCCACGTATTAAAGCATCACAACAAGACTAGGGGGGATAGACAATGAAAAATACATTAAAACAAATTTTCCATGATAAAAAGTTTATAATGGGCTTTATTATTTTTATAGCTATTTTGGCAACAATCATAATTTATCCTTTAGTTGTAGCATATAGTCCTCTTGAAATGGTTGGAGGATTATTTTATAAACCAGGTACTTATGTATCTGTATCTGATACGGTAGAAAGCAAAAATTATTCTTTTAAAATGGATACATCTGCAGTAAAACTTGAAAGTGATTTATCTATGGAGGATAGATCACAAATGGGTACATGGTTAGAAAATTATGCAGGTGTTGATATAAAGGATATAGATGTAACAGATGCAAAAGGTCTTATAAAGCTTTGGGAGAAATATTATGATCCTAATAATAAACAAGATGGATTAATTGCTGCTAAGAAAAAGTATTATGTAAGATTAAATACTAAGATAGATGGGATTTTAGAAGATACTGAAATTGTAATAGCTAATGAGGATGAAGCTACTGGTGAGTTAGTTGTAAATTCAACTATTACTTCAGATCTATTTGTTAATATTAATGATATACCAAATCAAAGAACCTTTTATTTAGGAACTGATAATTTTGGTAGAGATGTGTTAACTGAATTAGTTTATGCAACTAAGACTTCATTAAAAATTGGATTAATTGCAGGGGTAATAGCAACAGGGATAGGACTAATATTTGGATTATTATCAGGTTATGTTGGTGGGATAGTTGATGATATTATTATGTTTCTTACTAATTTATTTACTGTAATACCTGGATTCGTAATTTTAATATTAATATCTTATAGTGTTGGTCAAAATGCAAGAGGTGTAACATTAGTAGCTACTATTATTGGATTAACATCTTGGACATGGACTACTAGATCAGTTCGTGCTCAAGTTATTTCGTTAAGAAACAGAGATCATGTTAATTTATCGAAACTTTCAGGTCATAGTTTAATAAGAATAGTGTTAACTGATATACTTCCTTACGTTGCTTCATATGTTGTAATGGCTTTTATACTACAAATTTCAAGTGGGATTTTAGCAGAGGCACAATTATCAATGTTAGGACTAGGACCAGCTACTACTAAAGTTACAACACTAGGATTAATGATGAACTGGGCTATGAGTTATAAGGCTCCATTATCAAATGCTTGGTGGGCTTTTGTACCAGTGATTTTATCAATTGCATTGATTTCATTTTCTTTGAATTTAATGAATACAGGACTAGACCAAGTATTTAATCCACAACTTAGAGATTAGGAGGAACTTTATATGGGAAAAGTTATGTTAGAAGTAAAAGATTTAAAGACTAAATATATTACAAGACATGGTGAAGATGTATATGCCGTTGATGGAGTTTCCTTAAAAATAGAGGAAGGGAAATCGCTAGGTATCGCAGGTGAATCAGGTTGTGGAAAATCAACACTAGCTTTAAGTTTGATGGGATATTATTTTGCACCATTATATTATCAAAGTGGAAGTATAATTGTAGATGGAATAAATATAACTAAAATGAATCCAGATGATGTTCGAAAAAAAATACTTGGAAATGAAATTGCATATATTCCTCAAGCTGCAATGAATGCATTGAATCCAACACAAAAAATTATAAAGTTTATAGAAGATGTAATACATGCTCATAATCCAAAAGCAACTAAAAAAGATATATATGATTTAGCAAAAGAAAGGTTTGAAATCTTAGGTTTACCAGAATCAGTATTGCAAAAACATGCAGTTGAATTATCAGGAGGTATGAAGCAACGTACAGTAATTGCAATTTCAACAATTTTATCACCTAAGGTTTTAATAGCAGATGAGCCTTCTTCAGCTCTCGATGTTACTTCTCAAAAGATGGTTATAAAAATGATGCGTAATTTAATGGAAAAAGGTTTTATAAAATCAATGATTTTTATAACGCATGAATTACCTTTATTATACAATGTTACTGATGATATTGTTGTTATGTATGCAGGACAATTAATTGAAAAAGGTAAATCAAAAGAAATGGTATTTGATCCAATTCACCCATATTCTAAAGGGTTAATGGGGTCAATAATTGTTCCTGAAGAGGGAGTGAAAAATATTAAGTTAACAGCTATTCCAGGTACTCCTCCAAATTTAAAGCATCCTCCGGAAGGATGTAGATTTGCTGAAAGATGCAAATATAGAACTAAAGAGTGTAATGTAGAAAAAATTCTTGAAACAAATATTGAAAATGGAAGAATGTTTAGATGTAGATTTACTGAATCAGAATTAAGGAAGGTGTATAGCAATGAATGATAAACATGCTTTATGCTTAAGTGGTAAAGGTTTAACTAAGATTTTTGGTATAGGTGATACAAAAACTGTTGCTGTTGATCATGTTGATTTTGAATTTCATGAAGGTGAAATAATTTCAATAGTTGGAGAAAGTGGTTCAGGAAAAACTACTTTATCAAAGATGTTATTAGGATTAATAAGTGTTACTGAAGGTGAAGTTTTTTTTCAAGGAAAACCTAGAGATATAAAAACAAGAAGTAAGAAAAAAGAATATTGGAAGGGAATACAAGCTATATTTCAAGATCCATTTTCATCTTTTAATGTTTTTAATAAAATAGATTCAGTTTTATTGGATTGTATTAATATGCGTGGAGGTAAAAAATTACCTTATGAAAAGAAAGTAGAAATGATGACCGAAGCATGTAGTTTCGTTAATTTAAAATTTGATGAATTAACCAATAAATATCCATTTGAATTGTCCGGAGGACAAATGCAACGTTTGATGATTGCAAGAATATTTTTACTTAAACCTAAAATACTGCTTGCAGATGAGCCAACCTCAATGATTGATGCTTGTTCAAGAGCTACAATACTTGATATGCTTATGAAATTAAGAGAAGAAACAAATATGACAATTATTTTTATAACTCACGATATAGGATTAGCATATTATGTTTCAGATAATGTATATATTATGGAACATGGAAAATTTGTTGAGCATGGTAGTGCTGAAGACGTAATTTTACATCCCAAAGCTCCTTATACAAAGAGGCTTATAAGTGATGTGCCTAAGATTTATGAAGAGTGGGATCTTTCTACTGTATAATGATTAAATTGACAATTAATAATATTAAATAAACATTATTAATTGTCAATTTTATGTTTATATATAAATAGTAATTAAAGAGGTGAGAATTTGTATGCGTGAAAAATCATTCAACTAAATTTATAAAAGAAGCCTATGAAAAAAATCCACTTAATGGTAGTAGTGACGCAATGAATGGATTTCCACATATAAGAAAAGCACATTGTATGTTTGGATGGGATTGGGGGCCAAGGTTACCTGATGCTGGTATATGGAGAAGTTTAGGGATTTTAGGGGTTAATGAAGGTAGAATTGATAACGTATATATATCACAAAATCATAAAGAGAAAAAAGTAAGTTTAAACTTTAAAGTAGATATAAAAATTAATGATAAAAGTAATACTTTGAGATTTGGCGTAGATAAAGAAATAAGTGACTATGATTTTAGATATAAAGTAACAATAACATCACCTGATAATGAGATAATAGTTTATAATGATTCAATAAATGAAATAATAATAGATAATCCAAAGTTATGGTGGCCCAATGGGTATGGTGATCAAAATTTATATAATATTCTTATTGAATTAATAAAAGATGATGTAGTGATAGATAAGTGGGAAAATAAAATAGGATTAAGGACATTAACCATTAGTAGAGAAAAAGATGATTATGGAGAGAGTTTTGCTCATGTTGTAAATGGAGTTAAGATTTTTGCTATGGGAGCAGATTATATTCCAGAAGATAATATATTAGCTTATGTTAATAAAGAAAGAACTTATAATCTTTTAAAACAATGTAAAGATGTAAATTTTAATATTATAAGAGTATGGGGTGGTGGTAATTATCCTTATGATGATTTCTTTAATATATGTGATGAATTAGGTCTCATGGTTTGGCAAGATTTTATGTTTGCTTGTGCAGTTTATGAATTAAATGATGAATTTGAAGAAAATATAACTAATGAATTTATAGATAATATAAGGAGAATCCGTCACCATGCTTGTTTAGCATTATGGTGTGGAAATAATGAAATGGAGATGTTCATGGATAATAATTTGTGGACAAGTGAAAAAAGATTAAAAGCTGATTATATTAAATTATATGAATATATAATTCCTAAGCTTTTAAATAAGGAAGATCCACAAACTTTTTACTGGCCAGCAAGTCCTTCTTCTGGCGGAAGTTTTGATAATCCCAACGATGATAAACGAGGAGACGTTCATTATTGGGATGTATGGCATGGAAATAAGCCTATTACAGAATATAGAAAGTTTTTATTTAGATATGTATCAGAATTTGGATTTCAATCTTTTCCATCATTGAAGTCTGTAGAAATGTTCACGGAACCTGAAGATAGGAATATTTTTTCTTATATAATGGAAAAACATCAAAGAAATGCAACAGCAAATGGGAAAATAATGAATTATATGGAGCAAACCTTTTTATATCCTACTAATTTTGATACGTTATTATATGCATCCCAATTACTTCAAGCAGAAGCAATAAGATATGGGGTTGAGCATTTTAGAAGAAATCGTGGAATTTGTATGGGGGCTATAATATGGCAATTAAATGATTGCTGGCCTGTTGCCTCATGGTCATCAATTGATTATTATGGAAGGTGGAAAGCTCTACATTATTATGCTAAAAGATTTTTTGCACCATTAATGTTATCTTGTGATGAAGAGGGTATATTAACTCAAGATATTAATCCAAATCCAGAGCCTTTTGAGGTTAAAAAATCAATTCATTTATGTATTTCTAATGAAAGCATGTATGATGAAGTTGTAATAGTAAATTGGAAACATAGAAAAAATACTGGAGAAATTATAAAAGAAAAAAGTTATAAAGTTGAAATAAAAAAATTATCAAGTGTATGGCTTGAGAAGATAACCTTACCAGAATTATCACTTTATGATGAATATATAAGTTATGAAATGATTAAAGATAATAAAGTAATTTCTTCAGGTACAACTATTTTTTGTGCTCCAAAACACTTTAAATTTATAAATCCTAATTTAAATATAAGTGTTAATGGTGATGAAATAACAATTTTAAGTGATTCTTATGCAAGAAGTATTGAAGTGATTAATGAAGAGGATAATTTGCTTTTAGAAGATAATTACTTTGATATTAATAGTGGTATTCATAAGGTGAAAATTATTAAAGGAGAACCTAAGGGGTTAAAAGTTAGAAGTGTTTATGATATAAGATAATAGAGAGGTAAATTATGTATTTAGATTGATAAAATTATTTTAAATATGGTAAGTAAAAGATATGGATCAGCATAAAAAATATAAATTTTCAATATTATTTATGCTGATCTTTTTATTAGTATTAATAATAGAAGTATTTGAAGGGATATATTTTAAAGTATTGCAAAAGGAAAAATTGAAACTGACCCTGTTACTTCACCAATATCAGTACTATTAGTTGTAAATTTTAAATAAAAAGGCATTGTTAAAGATGTGTCTTCTTTTTTTGCTTGAACAATGAATCCGGCTGATACAGTAGCATTACCATTACTTGCAGAATTTGAAGTAGCTGTAGTATTATATGAAAATTCAAATATATTATCTATAAAAGGAGCTATTTGAAAATAACTATTTGCACCTACATTTGCTGAGACAATATAACTTATAAAATAAACATATCCGTCAGTAAGATTTATAATTGTACTGTCATTATCAGATAAACTAGTAAGTCCACCAATATTTATTCTTTTAAAAAAAGTAACATAATCTTGAGATTTTAGATCAATATCATATATAGTATATACATCATATGAATTTAGATAAGGACCAGTAGGGCCAGTAGGGCCAGTCAAACCAATAGGACCGATATCACCAGTAGCAC
>OGXC01000049.1_pt1 | contig 92785 bp, 76 predicted proteins | sample 1576201 | NCBI WGS metagenome assembly OGXC01 (sample SAMEA3541562, study PRJEB24748) | human gut metagenome | biome: human gut; feature: human-associated habitat; material: faeces | place: China | collected 2012 | reverse complement strand
AACCTGCGACCTCATGGTCCCAAACCACGCGCGCTCCCATCTGCGCCACACCCCGGTAATCATCTTGTTTCGTTTCGCTACATCTCGCAGCGACAATGATTATTCTACATGATGATTTTTAATCCGTCAACACTTTTTTTAAATTTTTTTTATTTTTTTTATTTTATATCTCTTTTATATATGTAACTGGACTTTTTCCCTCAATTAAATCAATGTATCCTAAGGTTTTATCTAACCTTCCCATTCCTAATGAAATACTTCCTGGATTCATCAAAATTAATCCATCCTCTTCTTCTATAATAGGTATATGAGAATGTCCAAATAAAACTATATCTGCTCCAACTTCTTTTCCTCTGTAAAAGATAGAGTTGTATCCATACTTTACTCCATATCTATGCCCATGACACATAAATATCTTTTTACCTTGAAGCTCAATTAGCCTTTCTTCTGGATATAATCCTCTCATATCACAGTTTCCTCTAACAGCATATACTTCCCCTTTGAATTCCTCTGTAATTTCCCTTAGATCTTCTTCTCCATCTCCTAAGAATAAAAGTACATCTGCACTACTAATTCTTTTTTTAACCTTATCTATACTAATTCTATTTCCATGTGAATCACTGATTACAGCAATAAGCATAAAATCATCCTTTCCATTAAGTTAATAATTAATAGTTTATAGTTAATAGTTCATGTTGAAACTCCTTTCTGAGTTTCTTAAATAATATTCTAAAGTCTGCCTAAGCAGACTTTATTCCTTAACTATTAACTAAATTAAAGTATTTCTTTAAGCTTTTTAAGAGCATTTCCTCTATGAGAAATTGCATTTTTTTCTTCCGAGGAAGCTTCTCCAAAAGTCTTATTAAATCCTTCATAGAAGAATAATGGATCGTAGCCAAATCCACCTTCAGTTTTTAGCTCTTCAATAATGTAGCCATCAACCTCTCCACGAACTACTTTAGTTTCACCATTTTCATCAACTAATGATATTACACAAACAAATCTTGCTTTTCTATCATCACCCTTGAAGCCCTTCATTTCTTCTAGTAACTTAATATTATTTTTATAGTCATTCCCATGCTCACCAGCATATCTAGCAGAATACACTCCAGGTGCTCCATTTAAACTATCTACTTCTAATCCTGAATCATCAGCTAAAACTAAAAAATTATCTTCTCCTCTTTTTTTCAAATATGAATAAATTTCAGTAGCCTTTTTCTTAGAATTTTCTTCAAAAGTAATTCCATCTTCTTCTACATCTATGTTAATATCCATATCATTCAAAGAATATACCTCATACTCTAATCCATTAAGTATATCTTTAATTTCTTTTATTTTCTTAGAATTATTACTAGCTAAAACTATTTTTTTCATATTATTTTCCTTCTCCTGTTCCAATCCATAAAGAATCCATCTTTAAGCAATCTTTTTGTAATTGAATCATTTGCTTTATTCCTTTTTCCGCTAAATCTAATAATTCATTTAATTCTGCTCTATTAAATGGAGCCTCTTCGCCTGTACCTTGTATTTCAACAAACTCACCATCATCAGTTCCAATGACATTCATATCAACTCTTGCTATCGAATCCTCTTCATAGCATAAATCAAGTAGTTTTTCCTCTCCAACAATTCCTACACTTGTTGCGCATAAAAATTTTCTAATAGGATAAACTTTAAATGGTTTTTGTTTATGTAGTTTGTTCATAGCATCAACTAAAGCTACAAAAGCACCACAAATAGAGGTAGTTCTTGTTCCTCCATCAGCTTGTATAACATCACAATCTATCCAAATAGTTTTTTCACCTAAAGCTTTTAAATCAACTACTGATCTTAAAGCTCTTCCTATCAACCTTTGTATTTCCATTGTTCTTCCATCAATTTTTAACCTTGATATATCTCTTGGTTTTCTAGTTGATGTAGAACGTGGTAACATATTATATTCAGCTGTAATCCAACCTTCTCCACTACCTTTTAGAAATGGCGGTACTTTCTCTTCTATTGATGCAGTACAAATTACCTTTGTATCCCCTACTTCTATTAAAACAGATCCTTCTGCATGTTTTATATAATTTCTTGTTATTTTTGCATTTCTAACTTGGTCATTTCTTCTTGCTCCACTTCTCATTAAAAACTCCTCCATTTCATAATTTTACTTACTATATATTAAATTTCTCCTTTTTTTAAAAATAATGCAACAAATTCTCACTTAACTCATAATATTAATATAAGGATTAATTAAGAGGTGAAGAATTTGAGATATATTGGGCCATTTTTTAGAATGAATAGCCTTTCTGAAAAGGAAATTAACGGACAACTTTTTTATTTATCTAAAGAAGCAGTAAAAACTATAGTACTACAATCCAAATGTGGTTTAGTTTCTAAAATAAAAAAGAATAAATCATCTTCCTCCATTGATATTACCACAAATAGTAATTTTTCTCCACTATTATGTGTTTACAGGAAGTCATCTGCAAACTTTATTCATAGTAAAAATTCAAATGGATTTGATGAAGATTCTTTCAAAAAAGAAATTAACCCAAGTACTAATGCTTTAATGACTTTATGCTTATTAGAATTGCTAGATTACTATAGAAGTTTTGAGAACATAGATAGTAGTAATTATGCCTTGTATGATTTATACAATAGTATATCTAAGGATCAACTTGAGTTTTACTCTTCAAACCTACGAAACGGTGAAGGAGTTTTCGTAGATAAGAAGAACTTGCTAGAAAATAATGCTAGAAACTTTAATTTAGTTGATAAAGATAATAAATTTAAGTTTTCAGATCAAGCTTTTATGATGCTTGCATATTATATGTTTTCTATTAAGAATCCAAAAGATGATGTTTCAGAATCATACGCGGAGTTTTCATTACAAATTTTAAACATGTTTTATGACTTTAAAGATAAATTATACGAATGCTCACTAGATGAAATTTGTAAAGTTCTACTATCATTAAATATTTTATATAGCTATAAAAACGATAATGAGCTTAAGGATTTTATAATAGATTTAGCTGATTATGCAATGTGTAAATTTGATGAAAAGGACTATTATGTTGACTCTTTAGATACATCTGCATTATGCTCATTAGTTTTAACCCTATCTTATAAACATACAAAAATAATATCATTTTTAGAGAAATCTACTGAAATAATAAATCGACTATACTCTTTATATGATGAGGATAAGGGTGCTTTTTATAAGTTATCATCAAAAAAAGAAATTAAATATTCCTGCTTTGATATTACATTTTACATTTTAGCTTTTATTATTTATGATGATGTGTCTACTAATTCATCTGAGCATAGAAATATGATATCTACTGTTTATAAAAAGTTTATAATAAACTCAGGAATAATTTCTAGTTGGCCTGAGGCACCTACATTAGATGATTATGAACGTTATCGAGGCTTTACTTTAAGCTCAAAAGATATGGTAGATGAAAGTTATTTTAGAATGCCAGATATCCCTACCCCTGAAAGCACTGGGGTTGCACCAATATTTAACAAGTATGTTACTTATAATAAACGTAAAGATACATTTTCTAATACCAAAAATACATTTGATAGTTACAGGAATTTTTTAAACTTCTTCTTACTTATTCACTTATTTAAAGATGAATATATGACTGAGCTAGGATTAATTCCTGTTGAGGTCGCAGATAATAATGATATACGCGATGACAACTCAACTACTATTGAAGAATCCGAAAACTCAATTCCTAAGGTTGAAGCAGATATTGTAACAGAAGTTCCATCTGATGAATTAACATCTAATTCTGTTGATAATACATTTATAACTGTTGATGAATCAATTTTAACTGAATTAAGCGATAGTGATAAAAATAATAATGAAGCTAACCCATCATTATCTAATTAATAAAATAAAGTCGGCTTATGCCGACTTTATTTCACTTTACCTATTTATTTAATAGCACTGAAATCTATATTGCCATTACCATCTAGAATATTTTCATCTTCAGTATCATTAACTGCTATAGTATTATTATAAAATAATAGTGGTAACACTCTATAATTATTAAAAAGCTCTTCTTCTATCTCTGCAAATAATTCTTCTTTTTCAGCCTTAGAATTAGAATTATTTATCATATCCCTTTGACTTTTGGGAAGAAAACTTGATATTGTCGCAAGAAGCTGTTCATCATCTTCTAACTTAGCATATACATTTACTAATGCAATATCATAATAATTTTTTTCACTAATTAAATTCATATCATCTTCAGTAAGCAAATTGCAAACTAAAGTTATATCTGTATTTTCTTTAAACCACGCTGTTAAATAATCAGTTATATCTTTATTTTGTAAGCTTTCTTTTGCTACAAGAACTATTTTACTTGGCATCTCTACATCACTTTTGAAATTAACCATAACATTTCTGCTTTGCAACTTTGTTAAATCATCCTTATCCTCTCTAAAATAGCTACACTCAGCTAATTCAAGAAGTAAATCATTTTTATTCTGATATTCTTCTATAGCTTTACTAATCAATCTATATATTTCATTTTTGACTTGATTTGAAAAATTTTCATTATTCCCATTAAAAGCTAAGTAAACAGCTTCATCAGATGGACTTTCTACTAATTTCCCCTCATCTTTAAGCCTTTGTAATTGACTTGTAGGTGGATTCATAACAATATCTCTTTCACCTATTTCAAAAGCAGCTAATGCCAAATCTTCACTATCATCCTTAACTAAATGTATTGTTTGAGCCAATTCTGCATTTGAATTATCAGCTCTCTTTAAAATTATTTCAGAATCACTCATTGAAGAAATATAATAGTTGCCTGAATATGTAATGGAACTATAATTTTTATCTATATCCTCCCAAAACAGCAACTCTTTTCTTACTCGATACTGTGGCTTAGTTAGTTCCTCAATAAATCCATCATCCTTTGAATTCAATCTAATTTTCAAACTATCTTCAGTGCTAGTTATAGCAACAGTATTTGAAAATGAATTACTACCATTTATATAATCTTTTACACCAAATACATTTAATAATGCAGAAATTTCACTTTCTTCCGTAATTACTTCTCTAAAAAAATCTACAATATCGTTAGGGGTAATCTTACTGCCATCACTCCAATAAATATCATCTCTAATTTTAAATACATACTCTAATCCATCATCACTAACAGTGTAGTCCTGAGCTAAAACTGGTTTTATATTACCCTCAGCATCTAACTCCACTAAGCCTTTGCTTGTAGCACATACTATATCTTGTTCTCTTTTATTTAATTCACCAATAGATTTTAAATTTTCTGGTATACTTGTTATTGAATAAACAATATCTGCAGTATTACTTTCACTTTCCTGTGGTGTCCTATCTATAAAACTTAATAATATAATTATTGTTACAATCGAAACAGAAATAGTTGCTATTATCTTTTTCAAATTTATTTCCCCTCTCTTGTTATACTTTTCTATAATTATAGACATAATTATAGAGAATTAATCTTTTTCAATAATAAGTAAATTATTTTTATAGAAATTTTCCCAATTTATGATATAATCATTTAAGTAAGATTCAAAATTTTACATTTTGTCAATCGAACTTAACTGATACCCTAAATCTTAGATTTAGAGTAGTAGAAGTTACACTGTGTGTACTAAGCCACTGAAAGAAGCTTAGTTTCCTTTTATATTTTTATGGAGGTACTAATTATATGACAACTGCAATGCAAATAGTTCAAATAATATTTCAATCAGTAGCAATAATATTTATGATTTGCTTTATGTTCATTGGAATATGGTCTTTCATAGCTTTTTTAAAAATGCTTAAAAATCAAAGAATTCAAACATTTTTACTTGAAAAAATAAATAAAAGTATTTCAGCACTTGAAAATGATACAAAAAAAAATGATCCACTTTATGAACCTGAGTTCTTAATGGATGATTCAATTACTAACGATGATGATAACATTATAAAGTTTGATGATAATATAATATAAAAAAGTAGTTACAAATGAATTTGTAACTACTTTTTTATGTCTAAATCATTTTTTCAAATTCTTCTTCAGTTAAAACAGTAACTCCTAAATCTTGAGCTTTAGTCAATTTAGAACCTGCCTCTTCTCCTGCAATAACATAATCAGTCTTTTTACTTACACTTCCTGAAACCTTAGCTCCTAAACCTTCAAGTTTAGCCTTTATTTCACCTCTAGAGTAATTTTGCAATGTACCTGTTACTACAACTGTCTTACCATTAAAAGAACTCTCTACTATTACAGTTTCTTCAAATATAGGTTTTACTCCTAAATTGAATAATTCTTCTATTGTATTTAATACTTTTTCTTCATGGAAAAATTCTAATACACATTTAGCTACTATATCACCAACATCTTGGACTGAAATTAACTCTTCAAATGTAGCATTTTTTAATCCCTCAATAGATTTAAACTTATTTACTAAATCTTTAGCAGTTTTAACTCCTACATTAGGAATTCCAAGTGCATATATAAATCTATATAATTCTGGTGTTTTACTTCTTTCAACTGCATCTAAAAGATTTTGAGCCTTCTTTGGTCCAAATTTATCTAAAGTTAATAGTTCATCAAAATTAAGTTTATATAAATCTGCTATTGATCTAATATCTAGTTTTTCGAACAATTGCTCTGCTGTCTTTTCTGAGAATCCCTCGATATTCATAGCATCTCTACAAGCAAAATGAACTATACTTTTTACCAATTGCGGCTTACAAGATAATGTATTTTCACAGAAATAATGTGCTCCATCTAAAACTAAATGACTTCCACAAGCCGGACAAGTTTCTGGTACTTTTATTTCAGTAGCATTTTCTAGAGAATCTTCTACAACACCCATAATTTCTGGAATAACATCATTAGATCTTCTTATGAATACTTCTGCTCCAATCATTACTCCTTTTCTTTTAATATCATCCATGTTGTTTAAAGTTGCTCTTTTTACAGTTACCCCTGCTAGTTCTACTGGTTCAAGTATTGCTGTTGGTCCAACTCTTCCACTTCTACCAACATTCCATTCAACATCTAATAATGTAGTCGTAGCTTCTTGAGCTTCAAACTTAAATGCAATTGCCCATTTTGGGAATTTAATAGTATATCCAAGTAGCTCTCTAGTTCTTATGTCATCAATAGCAATAACTACTCCATCAATATCATAATTTAAATCAAATCTCATATCTTTGATTTCGTCTATATATTTTTTTACATCCTCTAGATTGTCTGCATACCTTATATATGCATCCATAGGAAGTCCCTTTTCCTTTATAAAGTTTAACATTTCTTCATAACTTTTAAAGTTTTGCCCTTCTTTATAACCTACATCATAAAAGAACGCAGAAAGTCCTCTTCTTGCTGTTTCTTTAACATTTAAATTTCTAAGTGCTCCTGCTGCCCCATTTCTTAAATTCTTAAGAGGAGTTTCTGATGTTGCATTATATTTCTCAAAAGCTTCAGTAGTCATAATTGCTTCACCATGAACTTCAAACAAGTCTCCTTTTGAAGTTTTTAAAGGAATAGATTTTATTGTCTTAACTTGAGCTGTTACTACCTCACCAGTTTCACCATTTCCCCTTGTAGCTGCAACTTCCATTACTCCATCTTCATTATAAGTTAAATTAATAGTAAGCCCATCAAACTTCTTTGTTATTACATATCTTAATGGCGGTAAGTTTTCGCCTCTAGAATTCATTTCATTTACAAATTTAACATTTCTATTATGCCAATCTATTATTTCTTCAAAGCTTTGTGCTTTATCTAAACTCCATAATCTAGCTTTATGTGTATATTTAGAAAACCCTTGTAAAGTAACATCTCCAACTCTTTGTGTTGGTGAATAAGGAAGTACATATCCTGTTTCTTCTTCTAAAGCCTTTAATTCATCATATTTACTATCATATTCTTTATCTGTAACTGATGGATTATCTAAAGAATAATATTCATAAGCATATTTATTTAAAAGTTCAACTAATTCTTCTATACGAGCTTTCTTATCCATTAAAATCTTCCTTTCTTAAATGGCAATTTATAAAAGTTCAAGCTTTGCCATTGATAACATTAAGTTCTTTATTCCTTGTTTATCAAATGCAATAGTTAATTTTTTATCTCCATTAACATCAGCAACTGATACAATTGTTCCTTCTCCAAACTTATTATGCTTAACTTTTCTTCCCATAGTTGCCTCTGCTGCTGTCATTAATGAAGATGAACTATTTGAATTTGTTGAACTATTTGTTCTTGATAGCCCACTTCCACCAAAGTTTCTATTTTCAAATGTTCCGTAATCACTTCTTAAACTATGTGGATTACTATAAGTTGGCTTAAATCTATTAGTTGAAGGTGTCTTAGCTGCACCCTGAGTTAAGTCTCTTGTTTCTCCAGTCATAGATACATATTCTCTTAATTCTGGCTTAATTTCTGAAATAAAGTCTGATTGAGGATATGCAACAGTTCTACCAAATACTCTTCTTACTTCAGCAGATGTCATAAATAAGGTTTCTTTTGCTCTAGTTATTCCAACGTAACAAAGTCTTCTTGATTCTTCCATTTCAGCATCACTATTAAATGAAGCTTGACCTGGGAATATTCCATTTTCCATTCCAACCATAAATACAACTGGGAATTCTAACCCCTTTGCACTATGAATGGTCATTAATACAACTGTTCCATTTTCATCTTCTTCATCTTCAAGTTTATCAGTATCTTGAACAAGTGATACCTTTTCTAAATAAGCTTCTAATTGAGTTTTATTTATATCAAAATCAGTTGATCCACTTCTCTTTTCTGCTTCATATGTTTTTTCAAAATCAACAGCATCTGATACTAATTCTTTTAAGTTTTCTATTCTACTCTTATCTTCTATTTGCTTTGAAGCCTCAAGTTCTCTAATATATCCTGTATCCTCTAGAATTGTTTCTATTAAATGTGATACTGGAACAGTCTCAGATATCATCATTAAATTTTCCATAAGTTCCATGAACTTTTCAATACCAGCACAGTTTCTTGCTGTTAGTGTTGGTATAGTTCTAACTTCTGATAATGCATCCCATAAAGTTAATTCATAACTTTCAGCAAAATCTAAAACTTTTTGTATAGTTGCATCTCCTATTCCTCTTTTAGGAACATTTATAATTCTTCTTAAAGCTATACTATCTGAAGGATTAACAAGCACCTTTAAGTAACTTAACATGTCTTTAATTTCTTTTCTATCATAGAACTTTGTTCCACCAACAATTTTATAAGCTATTGCAGCTCTTCTTAAACTTTCTTCAAATATACGTGACTGAGCATTTGTTCTGTAAAGTATAGCAAAATCCTTGTATTGTCTATTTTGCTCTCTTTTTATTTTTTCAATTTGATTTGCTACGAAAGTACCTTCATCACTATCTGAAAACGCTCTATATATTTTAATTTTACTACCTAATTCTTGTTCAGTTCTTAATACTTTACTTTTTCTATTTGCATTATTAACTATAACAACATTAGCTGCATTTAATATATTACCTTTTGAACGATAATTTTGCTCAAGTTTTATAACCTTAGCTTCTGGATAATCCTTTTCAAAGCCAAGGATATTCTTAATATCTGCACCTCTCCATTGATAGATACAGTTGTGAACTACAATATCATTTGCAATATAGTTTCTTGCATTATTTATATTTAAATCATAAACGAATCCACTATATAATTCTCTTTCAATAGATACTATTCTATCTTCTTCTATTACACCATTATTATTTACAGCTATTATCATACCTTCTCTTAAACTTCCCATTGGCATGAACATAAAGCTCTTATCAGTACTTAATTTTGCTTTTCTTAATATTTCAAAATCTTCAACTGCGGCTAAATTTCTTGTAAATTCTTCTGTTTCATCATATAAAGCTCTTTCAGTTTCTACTCTATAGGTATTTCTCTCACCATTTCTAACATTAAATCCAGCAGATACAAACTTTTCTCTTGCTTCTTCTCCTGATGAATTTAATCCAATTCTATGGCTACATAATCCCCTTTGTATAGATTTTTTACCAGCAAAGAAGCTTATATTAACTCTCTTTCTAACCGAATTTCCCCTTATAACTGCATTACATAAATGATGTGGATATTCTTTATATAAATACTCTTCTTCCATAAGCCTTTCTGCTGCATCAACTGTATTTATTTCTTCAAACATTTTATTTATTTTCTCTTGAGATAAAACAATGTTTCTGCCTCTTGCATTAAATACCACTGTTGGTATTCCATATTTAATAGCATAATATTGTTCATAATAAGTTGCATCTTCTTTAGAATCACATACCTTTATTACCCAAATCTTATCTGCCTGTTCTCCATTTAATCTTACAGCTAATCCACTAGTATTTTTATTCTCTCTACTTCTTATAGATGAGGTTTGACCTATTCTATATCCAAGTCCATTTTTATACATTAAGTAAACATAATACTTATCTTCTTCTAATGCCACTTTTCCAAAAGTTAAATGATTTGGTGTTGATTTAATTACCTTTCCATTAACAGTTCTAACCTTAATTACTTCATTAGTATACTGTTTCTTACTTATATCAGTAATAGGTAAAATAGCTGTTTCTCCATTACCAGCTGCAACAAGTATATTATCTCCACACTTTAAATCTTCAATTTTCTTTGTTCCGTCTTTTGTAGTTATTAATGTTCCTTCAACTAAACATTGGTCATCATCACCTACTACACATAAATTTCTATGTTTAGCTGCAAGCAAAGTCACCAATTCATATTGAGCTCCATTTGTATCTTGATACTCATCTACCATGATATATTGAAACTTTCTTTGATAAAACTCTAAAGTCTCAGGATCTTTCTTAAATAATTCAACAGTCTTACAAATTAAATCATCAAAATCTAAAGCATTATTTTCCTTCAATCTTTTTTGATACATTTTATAAACTTCAGCAATCTTCTTTTCCCTAAAGTTTGATTCATGTTCTCTATAATAAGAATCAGCACTTTGCATATTATCTTTTGCTTTGCTTATCTTACCCATTATTTCTTGTTCAGTAATTTCTTTATCATTAATTTGAAGAATTTTTATACATTCTTTTATAAGTGTCTTTTGATCTGTTCCATCATATATAGTAAAATTCTTTTTATATCCTAACTTTTCAATTTCTCTTCTTAATATTCTCACACAAGTAGAGTGGAATGTTGAAATCCACATATCTTTGGCCTTATCTCCTATAATAGCCTGAACTCTTTCCTGCATTTCCTTTGCAGCCTTATTAGTAAAAGTAATAGCTAAGATTTTATATGGAAAGATATTAAGATCTTCTATCATATGAGCTATTCTATAAGTTAAAACTCTAGTTTTTCCTGAACCTGCTCCTGCTAAAATAAGTACAGGTCCATCCACAGTTACTGCGCCTTCATATTGTTCTTTGTTTAATAAAGATTTTAAATCCAAAAGAACATCCTCCCTTCAAAAACATATCTAAGTCAAATACCTTCAAAATCAAATCGAACGTATAATCTATCTAAAGCTTATTATAGCATAACAGTATATATTATTACCTTAAAATAAAAATTTAATTGTATGTTTATGGAATTTTATGGTTTTTATACCCTGTTTATTTATCAAATTTCCACTCCAAAAATTGCAAATTTAAAAAAGAACGCAAAAAAACGCAACCCTTGGGGCCAGGTTGCGCTTCAGCAATAAGCAATAAATAAAAAGGGGGCTATTTAATTCCTTTTATTTATCCTTGCATTAATATTATAGTAGAGAAAAAATTATATTGCAAGGGATTTTTGAAAAATATCTTGCTGATTTTTAACGTCATGAATGTTATTCTATCATTTTTTGTTTTCTTTCGTTAAAAGCTCTTTAAAATGGCTAATTCCTCTTCTGTTAACTCTCTATATTCGCCTTCTTCTAAATCTTCATCTAAAGGTAAAGTTCCAAATTCTGTTCTTTTTAGATATACAACGCTCTTACCAACAGCTTCAAACATTCTCTTAACTTGATGGAATTTTCCTTCTTGAATAGTTACCATAACTTCTGAACCTTCATCAGTTGCATTTAATATTTCAAGCTTTGCTTCTTTACATAAATAACCATCATCTAAAGTAATTCCAGCTTTAAATTTTGCAACATCTTCATCAGTTACTTTTTTATCTATTTTTGCGTAATAAACTTTATCAACTTTCCATTTAGGAGAAATTAATCTATGATTTAATTCTCCATCATTAGTTAATAATAATAACCCTACTGTATCCTTATCTAATCTTCCAACTGGGAATGGTTCAAATACTTGATGATCAATTTCTAATAAATCAACAACAGTTTCATCTCTGTTATCATATGTAGCTGAAACAACCCCTTCTGGTTTGTTCATCATTAAATAAATAAATTTTCTATAAAATATTTCTTCACCATTAATTATTATTTTATCTTTTTCAGGATCAACTTGCATTCCACTATCCTTAGCTATTTCTCCGTTAACTTCAACTAATCCACTTCTGCAAATTTTCTTAAGTTCTTTTCTTGTACCATATCCTAAATTAGACAGTACCTTATCTAGTCTTTCCATACAACACCTCGTTAAACTTTATATAGCTTATTCTATTATTAATATTCCACAAATGCAAGAAATTAAAAGTACCGCTTCAATAGAACCTTCAAAATATGAATGTTCCATTAAAACGGCATTTCTTATTTTACTTCAAATTCTATTGTATCATAATCTTCATAAGGAATATCTTTATGGAAACTCTTAGCTAATACTAAAACTCTATAACTTCCATTTTTAAATGGAACAAATGTATAGTAACTCTTTCTACTATAACTTTGAGATAATACCCATTCTCCATTTATCATAATATAAAATTCATAACAAACTTCTTTTCCACCATGTGATGTTGCTTCAAAAGTTACTTCTTGTCCTATTTTGAATTCATCAGAGTAAAGCTGTATTTTAGTAGAATTAACAGGAGTTACTTCTTGAACATAGATAGAAACCTCTTTTTTACTATCATATTCTTCAGTAGACTTCACATTTTTCGCATAAATTACAAATGAATATTTTCCAGGACATTTCGGCTTTATTTTTATTGCTTTTTCTGTTACAAATCCAGTATTTTCTACCTCATATCCATTTATCTTTGTAACAAATTTAACTAAAACATCTTTAGTATTTTTAACTATTGCTTCAACATTAATAATATCATCTACTAAATAAATTTCCTTACTATTTAATAATACATAATCAATATCCGCTGCTATATAATCCTTTGCATCTATAAATAATGATGTTGATGCATCATATGGCCTTGAAGAAAATTCATCTTTAACTTTAATATCTACTTCATATGTTCCTGATTCAGCTGGAATAAAATCAATCCAATTATTTATTCCATAATCTATACTTTCTTTTTGAATTCCTTCTTTATAAATTGTAAATTTATAAAGAGGTTTTATACCACCATCAGTTTTTACTTTAATATTTATTTTATCTCCAATTATACACTTTCTGCCCTTATCACACTTAACATCAGATATTCTAACTGGCTTTTCTCCCTTATTAAAAATTTCATATTGAATAGAAGTAATATCCTCATGATCACCTTCAAATGAAATATCTTTAACTTTTAATGTTATTTTATATTTGCCCTCATCTCTAGGTTCCCAAACACACTCATTTCCTCTAATATATCCACTATCTTCAGAAATAGGCCCTTCTATTATATATCTATATAATAATTCTCTTCCTCCATCAACATCTGCCTTTAAATTAATAACAGTTCCAGCTGCTTGTGGAGATTTAACATCACTTTTAAAGCTCCTAATATTAACTTCTTCATAAGGATCAACATTATATAAGATAACTGCCCTATCATCAAAACTCTTTGATGAAAACATGTCCCTTACTAAACATAATAATTTATATTGACCTGGAACCTTTTCTTTAAATGTAACTATACTTCTAGAAGAAAAATCTTGAATACAAATAACCTTTCCTTCTTTATTAACTTTTAAAAATTTATATAATAACGGTCTATTTTGTTGATAATTTGATTCTACCTTAAAAATCAACTCTTCATTTACTAACTTATTATTTGTTAAGCATTCAAAATTAGTAATTTCTATTTTATCTAATTCCTTAACTTCTACCTTAACAGTAGTAAAGTCATCTACACTTCTTTCAGAATCTACCTTCTTACATTCTATTAATATTTCAAAATTACCAGCTTCAACACCGGTAAAAGTATATTCTTTTTCTGTACTATAATCCCTTAGAATTTCCCAATCTTTTTCCCCATTAATCCAAAATCTATATAATACTAACTCCTCATTACAAGTTACATTTATTGTAGATTTCTCACCTACTCTTATCTTATTATTAACCTCTACTTCTTTTATCAGTTTTTCATTTTCTACAACTTCATATTCGGATTTTCCAAGATAATCATAGGATTTTTTACATGAAGTAGATTTACCTTGTACCATTATCATGTATTTTCCTGGCTTAGAGGGCTTCCATGTACATATATTGTTTTTAGAAAAATCCTGTATAGGCTTCCAAACTCCTTCTAATCCTTCTATAAATTTGTATTCAACATCATCATTTTCAGTTAAAAATGCTGCAATATTTACACTTTCGTTCAAATCAGCAGGGCTTTTATTATCAAAATCAATTAGTACCTCTTTCATTTTTTCTTCCCCCTCACCATATTATCTATAATTAAGTTAATCACTTTACATAGTTTTGTTATCATCTCATAATTTTCTATTTAAATTATACTCTTTACCATTTGAAATAAAAACTGAAATTTGTCTATGAAAGTATAAAAAAAAGAACAAACTATAGATATTTTTCTACAGCTTATTCTATATTTTTTCTTTTTATTAAATATAATAAATTTTTTCGTAATCTATCGTCATCTTCTGAAGACCTTTTCTTTGCATTAGGTGTCTTTCCACCACCTCTTCTTATCTTTTGAGATAAATGCCTTTGTTCAAGCATAGCACCTATATTTTCATTAGTATAAATATATCCCTTTGGACTAATTGCACTAGCTTTTTTCCCTAAACAAATAGCAGCTACACCATAATCTTGCGAGATTACAATATCATTATTTAAACATTCATTTACAACTTTCATATCAACACTCTGAAAGCCACTATCCACAATTCTAACTTCACCATAGCCCACATTTATATAATGATTAATATCACAATATATTATAAGCTCCAACCCATATTCCTTTGCTATATTTACAATAATGGAGATACCAGGACAGGCATCTCCATCAACAATAATCTTCATTTATTATATACTTAAGGTAAACTCCTTTTTCTATCATCAAAGGAGTAAGTTCACCTTGCCAAATATAAAATTTGGAGGCTTACTTAAGTCTTGCTTCTAGTTCAGCTTTTAAATCTTCGAATCCTGGCTTACCAAGTAAAGCAAACATATTCTTCTTGTATGCTTCAACACCTGGTTGGTCAAATGGATTAACTCCTAAAAGATATCCACTGATTGCACAAGCTTTTTCGAAGAAGTAAACTAATTGTCCAAAGTAATATGGTGTTAATTCTGGAATATTTAAAATCATGTTTGGAACTCCACCATCACAGTGAGCTAATAATGTTCCATTGAATGCTTGTTTATTAACGAAATCAACTGTCTTACCAGCTAAGAAGTTTAATCCATCAACATTTCCTTCAACTTCTTCTATAGTAAGTTCTTTTGTAGCTTTTTCTACATTAAGAACTGTTTCAAACATTATTCTGCTACCATCTTGAATGAATTGTCCCATTGAGTGTAAGTCTGTTGAGAAATCAACAGCAGCTGGGAATATACCCTTTTGATCCTTACCTTCTGATTCTCCATATAATTGTTTCCACCATTCATTGAAATAGTGTAATGAAGGTTCGTAGTTAACTAAAACTTCTACATTCTTTCCTTTATTGTATAATGCATTTCTCATTGCTGCATATTGATAACAATCATTTTCTTTTAATGATGGATTAGAGTATTTCTCTCTAGCATCAGCAGCTCCTTGCATTAATTCATCTATATCAATTCCAGCAACTGCGATTGGCAATAAACCAACAGCTGTTAATACTGAGAATCTTCCACCAACATCATCAGGAACTACGAATGTTTCGTAACCCATAGTATCAGCTAATCCTTTTAATGCTCCTCTTTCTTTATCAGTAGTAGCAAATATTCTTTCCTTAGCTCCATCAACTCCATATTTCTTTTCCATGAAGTCTTTAAACATTCTGAAAGCTATAGCTGGTTCAGTAGTTGTACCTGATTTAGATATAACATTAACAGAAACATCTAATCCTTCAATAGCTTCAAATAAATCACTAATATATGTTGAACTTATGTTGTTTCCTACGAAGAATACCTTAGGTGTCTTTCTTGCATTGTTTGGTAACATATTATAAAAGTTATTTGTTAACCCTTCTATAGCAGCTCTTGCACCTAAATATGATCCACCAATACCAATAACTATTAATACATCTGAATTTTCTTTAATTTTATTAGCTGCAACCTTAATTCTTGCAAATTCCTCTTTATCGTAATTTACAGGTAGGTCCAACCATCCTAAGAAATCGCTTCCAGCACCAGTTCCTTCGTGAACAGTATTGTGAGCATAATTAACCATACCTTCCATTTTATCTAATTCAGCCAAAGATGCATATGGTTGAACTTTTGATAAATCTAAACTTAAACCATTTTTCATAATTTTACCTCCGAATATTGTGGTATTTTTAACATTTTTTATTATATCATAATTTATCTTATGCTAACAAATGAAAGCTAAATAAATTAGCCATTTTTACGACATTATACGATATTGCTTTCCGACTTTTCAATACTTAAATTCATTTTTGTAATGTTACACTATAAATTCATTATTTTTCATAAAAATTAATAAACTATTTCTTATTAACTCTTATCAATACATATATATTATATTCATAAATATAATTAGATTATTCACTTAAAGAACTAACAATAGTTTCTATACTTTGATCATCTAATGCTTTTGCCTTACCTATAGTTCCTCCAAGCTTCGTCCATACATAATTATGAACTTCTACACCATTGTAAAAATCCAATTCTTTCCACTTCTTTAATTCTGCATCAAGATATTCATCTCTACCATTTAGCTGATATAAAGCTTTATCTATGCTATCTTGAGTTATTTCGTCTTTTCCCCATATGTTTCCATCCTCAGCTATTATTATAGTATTTGCCATACGATGAATCATATCATATATTGTATTAATATCAACAACTTCAGTCGCAATATTTTCTTCTGTATTACCAATACTTTCTTCTGCGCTTTCTAATTCATTATTTGATTCACTTACCTTATTCAAAGCAAAATTAACTATTTCATATCCATTTGCCCATAAAATAGCAACAGTTGAAAGTGATAATATTAAAATAATTATAATCATTATAGCTTTTTTTGCTTTAGAACTCCCTCCCTCATACTCATCTTCATCTTCCTCATAGTCACCTTTATATTCCTTTTCATCAATAGTTTTAAACTCTTCTAGTTTTTCTTCATCTTTCTTTTCTATTTTATCCTTTCCCATACCAGTACTCCTTTCATTCCTCTTTAAACCATATACTTAAATCATTATCAATATATTAATAAAATACTTTTTATCTAATTATCCATACCCTGAAGTTCTTCTATTTTAGAGTTTACTTCATCAATAAATTCCTCAAAACAAATTCCTCTTTCCATAATATCTTTAGCTATATCAACATCCCCAATATATCTAAAATGCCATGGTTCATAGTTATATCCTGTAATATCTTCCTTTCCTTTTTGATATCTAAGGATAAAACCATACTTATAACAATTATTAAATAACCATTTAAATGCATCGGTATTTTCAAACTCTTCATCTAAGTAAGGATAATCATTACAAACTATGTCAATTGCTAATCCCGTTTGATGTTCTGATGCTCCTGGTTCAGCTGTATATTGTCTAGTTTTTTCAATTCCTTTTACTTCTACTCTTGAATTATATAAATTTTGTTGCACACTATAACTTCTATATCCCGAAATAGCTATAAGGTTAATATTCTCTTTTAATGCTGCATTAAACATTTCCTTTGCCGCATTGCTTGTCCTTTCATCTAACTGCTTACAATCAATGTATTCTTCAAAAGCTATATCTGAATCTACTAAAGTGTTAGGCTCATAATCAATAGCAAGTTTATTATTTTTATTTACTAATATAAATAATTCATCATTTAATATATCTTGTAATTTTTCAATTTCGTCATTCTTCAAATCATCAGCATCTGAACTAAAAGTATTATTCATTTCCTTCCTCTTAGATTTTGCCAATAAAACTTCTTTATTATTTACATCTTCTACACTTTCACTTTTATCACTACTATTAACATTGCTTTCACTACGATCTATATTATTATCACTTACGTTACTAATTCCTAATGCAACTGCAACAACTATAAATACCAAACATGACATTACTTTTAATTTATCAAATCCCTTTCTATTATTCATATCATCCTCCTACTACCTAAATAATATTTGGTATATATTACCATAACATTTACTATAATAATACTTTTCACAGCTTTTTTCTAGTAATTTTCTAAAAAAGCAGATAAGATTTTGCCCTATCTGCTTTATAATTATCATAGTAAAAATTATGTCTATTATTAAATTTTAGTACATCTCTATTGTTAAATTTTAACACAAATTAATTACTTTTACCATATCTTTTCATATTGTCAATAAAAAAACTCGGAATGCTCAATAAAAACATCCCGAGATTTTTATTTATTATTCAAATTCAATAGTTGCAGGTGGTTTTCCTGTACAATCATACATTACTCTGTTTACACCATTAACTTCATTTACTATTCTAGTAGTTACTTTTCCAAGAACTTCCCATGGTAAATCAGCAGATTCTGCTGTCATGAAGTCACTTGTAGTTACAGCTCTTAAAGCAATTGCATAGTCATAAGTTCTTTCATCACCCATAACTCCTACAGATCTCATATTAGTTAAAGCTGCAAAATATTGACCAATTTCTTTATCAATTCCAGCCTTAGCTATTTCTTCTCTGTAGATAGCATCTGCATCTTGAACTATTCTTACTTTTTCAGCAGTTACTTCACCAATTATTCTAATACCAAGTCCTGGACCTGGGAATGGCTGTCTGTATACTAAGTGCTCTGGTATGTTAAGTTCTAATCCAGCTTTTCTAACTTCATCCTTAAATAATAATCTTAATGGTTCGATTATTTCTTTAAAATCAACGTAATCTGGAAGTCCTCCAACGTTGTGGTGAGATTTAATTACAGCTGAATCTCCTAATCCACTTTCAATTATATCTGGATAAATTGTACCTTGAACTAAGAAGTCCACAGCTCCAATTTTCTTAGCTTCTTCTTCAAATACTCTAATGAACTCTTCACCTATAATTTTTCTCTTAGTTTCTGGATCTTCTACTCCAGCAAGAGCTTCATAGAATCTTTCTTGAGCATTAACTCTGATAAAGTTTAAGTCATATTGTCCTTCAGGTCCAAATATAGCTTCTACTTCATCACCTTCATTTTTTCTAAGTAGACCATGGTCAACAAATACACAAGTTAATTGCTTTCCAATAGCTTTTGATAATAAAACAGCTGCAACAGATGAATCAACTCCACCTGATAATGCGCATAATGCTTTACCATTTCCTACTTTTTCTCTTATTTCTTCAATTGTCTTCTCAACAAATGAATCCATTTTCCAATCTCCAGAACAGTTACAAATGTTATAAACAAAGTTTGATAACATCTTAGTTCCTTCTTGAGTATGCATAACTTCTGGATGGAATTGAACTGCATAAAGATTCTTTTCTTCACATTCCATAGCAGCCACTGGGCAAACTGGAGTATGACCTATAATTTTGAATCCTTCTGGAGCTCTTTCTATATAATCAGTGTGGCTCATCCAACAAATTGTTGATGCTGCAACACCTTCAAATAATTTTGATTCAACATCAACAGCAACTTCTGTCTTACCATACTCACTTACAGGAGCAGTAGCAACCTTTCCTCCAAGTACATGAGACATAAGTTGTGAACCATAGCAAATACCAAGTACAGGTATCCCTAATTCAAATATAGCTTTATCACATAAAGGAGAATTTTCACCATATACACTATTTGGTCCTCCAGTGAAAATGATTCCCTTTGGATTCATTTCTCTTATTTTTTCAACGCTTAAATTATAAGGATGAACCTCACAATATACATTACACTCTCTAACTCTTCTTGCAATTAATTGATTATATTGACCACCAAAGTCAAGTACTAATACTAATTCTCTACTCATTAGAATCCTCCTAATGTTTTTTCTTTAATTATCTCGTAAAATTATACATTTTTCAACAAAAATGTTAAAACCTAAACGCAGAAACTCTAAAAAAGAGTTTCCATATCTAATTATTAACTCAAAACTATTAATTATTAACTATTTAACCTATTCTCTAACACTATAATTTGGTGCTTCTTTAGTGATGTTTATATCATGTGGATGGCTTTCTCTTATTCCTGATGCAGTTTGAACAACAAATCCTGCATTTTCATATAAATCTTCTAAAGTTGGAGCGCCAAGGTATCCCATACCTGATCTTATTCCACCAATTAATTGATATAAAGTCTCGGCTACTACACCCTTATATGCAACTCTTCCTTCAACACCTTCTGGAACAAATTTCTTAGTACCATTTTGGAAGTATCTATCAGAAGATCCCTTTTCCATAGCTCCTAAAGAACCCATTCCTCTATAAACTTTGTAACTTCTTCCTTGATATATTTCCATTTCACCTGGCGCTTCTTCACAACCAGCAAGCATTGATCCCATCATACAAGCACAAGCTCCACCAGCTAAAGCTTTAACTATATCTCCTGAATACTTAAGTCCACCATCAGCAATTACTGGTACTCCATATTTTCTTCCTTCTTCAGCACAATCCATAACTGCAGTTAATTGAGGAACACCTACCCCAGCAACTATTCTTGTTGTACAGATTGATCCTGGTCCAATACCAACTTTTACACAGTCAGCACCAGCTTCTGCTAAGTCTCTTGTAGCTTCTGCAGTAGCCACATTACCAGCAATTATTTGAAGTTCAGGATATTTAGCTTTTATCTTTTTAACACCTTCAATAACTCCCTTTGAATGACCGTGAGCTGTATCTAATGTAATAACATCAACTTGAGCTCTAACTAAAGCATCAACTCTATCCATCATATCAGAAGTTATTCCAACAGATGCTCCACAAAGAAGTCTTCCTCTTGAATCCTTTGCTGCATTTGGATATGCTCTAACTTTTTCTATATCTTTTATTGTTATAAGTCCTTTTAAGTTGTTTTCTGAATCAACTAAAGGTAACTTTTCTATTTTATGAGTCTTTAATATTTCTAACGCTTCTTCTAATGTTGTTCCTTCTGAAGCTGTTACTAATGGACTCTTAGTCATAACATCTGAAACTAACTTATCATAATTTGTTTCGAAAACTATATCTCTGTTAGTTATTATTCCTACTAATTGAGTTCCTCTTGTAACTGGAACACCTGAGATTCTATATTGAGCCATTAAATCTAATGCTTCTCTTACAGTATGGTCTTCATTTAAGAATATTGGGTCTGTGATTACTCCATTTTCTTGTCTCTTAACTCTATCAACTTCTTTTGCTTGATCTTCAATTGTCATATTTTTGTGTATTATTCCAATTCCGCCTTCTCTAGCCATTGCAATTGCCATCTTAGATTCAGTAACTGTATCCATACTTGCACTCATTAGTGGTATGTTTAATGTTATTGTTTTTGTTAATTGAGTTTTTAATGAAACCTGATTTGGTAAAACCTCTGATTTGTTTGGTACTAGTAATACATCATCAAATGTGTAAGCTGTTTTTAATATTCTTGCCATACTTAATCTCTCCTATCATAATTATTTATCTTTATATTTATGTAATAAATGCATTTTATATCTGATTATATATTTTGTTGGGGCTAATCAAATAAAAAAAAAGCATATTAAGTCCGCTATCCATAAGTGAACATTAATATGCTTTTACCCTATACATCGTTCGTATTTGGGCAGGTATATTAAATTCACTCATAGATGAAAATTTAAGGTTTTCAGTAGAAACACCCTGCCATATTCAGGGTTTATATGAGTTGTTTTATTATTCGTGTTTTTTTGCTTTTTATTATTATAGTTTATGGTTTATAGCTTGTCAATACAATAAATTAAAACAAATAAATACTAATAATACATTTACCATCTTTATAATATATTATTAGCATTTATAAACATCTTATTGTTACTTTTTTTAATAATTTTATTAATAGTTGTGTTTATTTTATGATAAATTGTTATTTTAATTGTTGTAAAATTCAAACACCTTATTTATTTTAATATCTATCAATATTACTTAATATATATTTTTATAATATTCATCTTATTTATATCTCTAAAAAACAAAAATTAACTATAAAAAAGGCAAACCATATTATGATTTATATTGCTTTTTTATATAATTCATATTTAATTTTAATATAAATCTGGGAGCTTAGTACCTAAAGTATATACCTTCACCTCTTTACTTAATGTTCCAATTGTTACTTTATTATAATATTGCTGTGAATTTAAGTTAAAAGGTATATCTGCACTATACCTCATTAATATTTGTGTATCAGATTGAATTAAATCAGTTATTTTCAATGAATATTTAATTAAATACTCATTGAAATTATTAATATTACTTAATATATTTTTTATTTTATCATCTTATATTTTTATTCAATTATTTTTCTATCAATATAAACTCTTTAAAATTAAATTATAATTTAATTTATATTTAAAAATCTCTCTATTGCGGATAAAACTGTTTGACTATCTGAAATTATATTATTGGTAACATTATAAATTGTACTTCCATTCTGTGCATTAAAATTTCCTCCACAAACAATAAAACTTTTATCCTTATTAGTAATTGTACATTGAGTGTTAAAATTCATATTTACACATGATATAATAACACTATTATTCATATTTATTGTAGCACCATTTTTTACATTAAAGTCTTTTCCTACAATTATAATAGAATTATTTAAATTAATATTTGAACTTGTATTTAAAGTTAGATTTCCATTTACTATTATTATATTATTATTAATAGTAGTATCATTGTATCCTAAATTAAAATTATTCTGTATTTCAAAGTCACCATTTACTATAAATTCACTATTATACATCTCTTTTATTGTTAGATTACTTAAATATACATTTTTATCAAAAAATAATTTGCTGTTCTCAATTTTATTAATCGTTGTATTATTACTTCCTGACCATCCATTCTCAAATAGTATATTAGAACTTAAAAATTCTACTGTTACATTATCAGTATTAAAATTAGAAACTTTAATATTTTCGTTTTCTGTCTTTATATATCTATCAGTTAATTGTTTATACTCATATAAATTATAATCACTTTTAACCCCATATATTTCACTTTGTTTAATTTCTAATTGATGTACTTTATCACTAGGTAATTTTGCTGGTTCATTTGTTCCATTATTAATTATATTTTTATTTCCACCATAAGATAAGTTTGCTATTAATGATTCAGCTGTAGTTCCTATTGTTACATCTCCAAATATATTTATAAAATTTGTAGAATTTAATTCTCCATTTGGTTTATTAATATCATTATCGTCTCCTGGATTAGAATCACTATTAATATTAATAATTTTTGTTTCTACCTTAACATTCGATGTATTACTTCTATCATTTGCTTCTGATATAATAGTAATTTTATTATTTACTCTTTGTAAATTTACATTGACTTCTATACCAGTTGATTCATTATATATACTATCAATATCACTTTTTTTAACTGAGTAATTATTTATAGCTTCTTCCGTCGTCGCAATCTTTAAAAAATCATCTAAAACAATATTTAATCCAGATTTAGCTGCTAATTCTAAATCTATATTTTCACTATATTTTTTATTTAATTTAGTAGCATTAATAACTCCTGCTGAAACTGCCGTACCTAGTATCAATAAGATTGTAGAAGTTATTAGTACAGTAGCTAATACTGATCCCCTTTTTTTCATAAATTACTCTCCTATATATTAAAGTTAGTATAAAGTTTTCTCATTAATTCCCTTTTAAAATGTTTATATATAAAGATTTTTCACATTATCAATGTATATTTCTCTTGATAATATGAAATTTTATCTAAATTTGATCTCAACATTTCCTAAAGTCTTATTTGCAATATTACCAATTGATTGTCCATAAATATATAAGCTTTTTCCTTTTTCTATATAACTACTCCAATTATAATTGATTATCTGATATCTTCCAGCTCCTATACTATTAAATTCCCCTTGATAACATGCTGTAATTTGCTTCTCAAAATCAAAAGCTATACTTTCAACATTAATATTCCTACCAGTATTATTAATAATCTCCATTTGCCAATTTGCACCACTCCCCCAATCCCCTGTAATTTCAAAATTCAAAACAAAATTATCACTTATTATTTGATTATTATTCTTATCTTCATTTTCTGTTCCATTTGTTATATTATCATTTCCATCTGGCTTTTCATTTTCTGTTTGATTGCCATCTCCAATATTAATATTAATTATATTATCTCTACTCCTAGTAAAACTACTTAAATACTCACTATCATTTACCTTGCTCCCACTTATAATATTAGAACAATTTATTGTAACTAATTCATTAATTTTATTTCCCTTTGAATCATTTATGACCTCTACATCTAACCCTATAGAATTAGCATCATCTCCGTCAATATTAGAAATTAATATATTTTTACTATTATCAATTATTTGATTACTAATTTTGTTGACACTAAATTCAACTAATTGATGTTTATTACCATCATTAACTTCTACGTAAACTTTAGCCGTATCTTCTCCATCATTAATAAATCTTAATAACTCTCTTGATGAACTACTACTATTATCTAATATCCATTGATTACCGTTAAATTCACCAAATTTATTATTTATAATTACTTCATCCGAATTTTGAGCTTCTGTTTGTATTTTTAAAAGAGCAGTTCTTACTTCATCTTGAATTATAGATCCATTATCAATTCTTAATAATATTTTTTGGCCTTGAATTAATATTGCACTTATCATTACTGATAAAATTAAAAATATACACAAGGTAACCATTAATTCAAGCAAAGTAAAACCTTTTTTTCTATTCATATTTATCCCCCAACCTTAATTAATAAAATGAGTTTACTGTTTAAATACATATATATATTTTGAATATTCTTCTCCTCTAGAATTTTTAAAATTTGCGTTTACTCTATATAAATTATTACTACTTTCCAAACTACTTGTAATACTTATTTCATAGTTTTCATTTCCCTTATTACAATTCATTAAAGTAGTTATTCCCTGTTGCATTTCAGCTATATTATCAAATTTAACAGTAAAATTTAATTTATCACTTGGTTGTACTAATCCACTTTCAAACATAAGCAATGCACTTTTTAAATATCCATCACCTTCTAATTTTCTGTCTGCCCTTCCTTCATTTTTAGCTGTATTTATAATAAATCCACTTATCCCAACAAATAAAATAGAAAGGATGGCCATAGCAGTCATTACTTCTACTAGTGTCATCCCATTTTTTCTATGTCTATTTTTAATTGAAGGAGTTTTCTTTTCCATAAGTTCCATTATTGAAATCATAACTTTCATTCTCCTTATAATTTAAATTATAAAAATTAGCTGTTAAACTAGCATTTAATAAAGTTCCTTCACCCGGACTTAATGATATATTAGAAACATCTGCTATTCTTGAATAATATTCAATAGCTTTAATAAATTTAATTATATTTTCATACTCACCAGTCAAACTTATATTAACTATTTGTTTTTTAACAGCTTGTTCACTTTCTAACTCACCTGTTTGAGATTCTGAGCCACTCATCTCAAGTCCTCTATCAATTTCAGTTACAATTCCATTTTCATCAGTTTTAACTTCATCATTAGATGTTATTTCTTCCTCAGATACATCAGAATTCGAAAAACTTAAAGATTTCATTTCTACACTGCTTCTACTAATTAGCCCCTTTAAATCATATATTATTTGAGCTACTGCAGGAGTTTTTGATATTTCTTCTAAAGCTAATTCATATTGAACCTGTAACTCTTGCTGCTTTTCTTCTAACACCTTATTTTGAGCTGGTATCATAGCTACCCTAGATTGTTCTGATCTTTTACTCTCTAATATCATTAAATTATTTGTATATTGTTCCAACTGAGGTAGTATTAAAAACCTTAGTCCCAAAATAAGAGATAGAATAATAATTGTAGTTGATAATATTACTTTATCTTTTTTAGAAAGGTTTTTAAAATAAACTACAATACTACTCTGTTTCTTTTGCTTTGCTTCCATCTTTACTTACCCCTTCTATTGAAATTGAAAAACTATATTTAGTTACAGTGTTTGTGATTGTTGTTGAATTACTACTTCCAGTACTATTTGTATTATTACTATTACCGCCAGTATTTTTCCCATTTATCCAATTTCCGTCTCCGACACCATTTGTATTATTTGAATCGCTATTCTCATTTAAGGCATCAGCTACTAATACTATTTCCTCCCATATATCAAAACTACCTGTCATTGCAACTGGTAACAATGTATTTCTTGTTGATAAATTTGTATTTTCTTTGCTTGAAGTGGATACTTCTATAGTTTTTTCAATAGGGTTTATATAACTAATAGTCACATTTCTAAATTCCTCACTCATTTCTAGATTAGCTAAAAATTCTGGTATTGCATTATACGTATCCGATTCACCAGTTATGTTAATTGATCCACTATTTGAAAATGATAAGCTCATAAATGTGATTTCTTTTGGCACATAACTATTTATTTTAGTTAAAATATCTGATGTTTTAGTTGTGCTATTTTCTATATCTTTAATTCTATTTATAAAATATTCCATTTTATTGTTTTCAGCTTTTAAATCAGAATTTTTTTTAACTATTTCAGTATATCTAGCTATATCAGTCTCAATTGATGCTATGTCCCTTGCGATAAGTTTATTCATTACTACAAAAGGTAATCCTATCGCTATAACTCCTAGTGAAACTATTATAGGTAATCTTACTAATATGCCATCTATATTAGCTCTTTTCGTTTCCTTATTTATTACTTTAGGATTTAAATTAAGTAATTTATTTGTATTTCCTCTCAGCAATAATCCATATGTAGCAATATATTTAGGGAAATTATCTTCAAATTTTAATTTCAACCCCAAATCTGATGGATCTTTTATTAAAATACAAGGTAATTCAAAGTACTTTTCTAAGTACTTCTCCATATTTGCCATTATCATATCAGAACATATTATTATAAAGTTTGTAACAGGCTTATTATTCTTTTCAGAGTTATAATATCTAATAGTATTATTAACACTTACTAACAGATTTTCGAAACTCATCGTTAATCTTTCATTATTTTCGAAAATATTAGCTAATTGTCTACTATCTAAAGCTGTAGCAGCTACTTCTGTATAAACTTCATTAAATATATTTTTAACTCCAAAAGGAAGATTTCTCTCAAATTTCAAAATGTTATCTTCAATTATACTAAGTGTTGAGCTATCTGCTCCAAAATAAAATACACCAGTTGACTCTTCACTGGTAATATGGTCACTATTTTTTAATACCCTTGCTAATGTATTTGATAATATATCTATTACTTCTAATTCTTTATCTATTTCTTCTGCTATTTCAATTATTGGATTTATCTTTTCTTTAGTTGCTGCAACTAGCAGTATCTTATATGCTTTCTTTTCTTTTGTATTTATTTTTTCTACTATTTCATAATTCATATAGTAGTCATCTATATCTGGTATAAATTGTTTAAATTCAAAATTTACTGCCTCAATTAAAGCATTATTTTTAAGTATAGGTACTTCTATGTATCTTGTTATTATATCTGATCCTCTTAAAACAAAGGATACATTTTTAACATCTCTACCATTAACATCTAAATAATCATTTAAAAGTTTAACTATAGAATCTTTATCTCTAACATTACCATCTTTACAATCACCATTTTCTAATTCAATTGTATGTGTCTCATATATCTTATTTTTATTTCCAATAAGAATATTTATAGATGTATCTGTTATTTGAATAGATAGTTTTTTGTTATTCACTATTGACATTAGGCTACCTCCTATTTATCATTTTTTCTTATATGGATTTTCACCTGTCCACTCTATTATTTTCCCATTTTCTATCTTAATTTTATTAACAGCCTCTTGATCCCTACTTATTGATCTTAATGTTGAGTATTGAATATCATCTTGAAGGCAATCTAACGACCTCTCATAATCAATAAAAACATTATTATTCTTTAAATCAATTAATTTAATATTATTTTCAGGACTTATTCCCACTGATACTGCATACTCTATAGCATTTCTTGCTTGAATTACTATATTTAATTTCTTACTTCTATTAACATATCCTGTTATTGTAGGAACTAATATTATTATTAATACTGCTATAATTGATATAACAGCCATAAGTTCAACTATAGTAAAACCTCTTTTTTTAATATTTTTCATAATAATATCCTCTTAAAAAATCAGGACCATCTGGTCCTGATTTTATATTAAATTATTAGACTTATGGCGTTGCTGTTGATATACTTGCAAAATTACCAGTTGAAGAATCAAGAACAATCTTGTTTATTGCATCTGCATCTTTATTTAAAGCATAAGCTTGTTTAACTGTCATCTCTTGTACTTTTGTTACATTGCTAGAATCTAAAAGATCTGGTGAAATAATACTACTAAGCGCGCTTATTTTAGTTGTATCTTCACTTGAAATCGCTGTTGATGCTGTTACATTATGAGTCTCTATTGCAGTAATTACATTACTTACTTGAGTAATGTAATTACTGCAGTCTTCTTTGATCTAGTAATATACCCTGATACAGTTGGTACTAATACCGCTGCTAAAATTGCTATAATAGCTATAACAGCCATTAATTCGATTAATGTAAAACCTTTTTTCTTTTTCATTTTTGTTAAGTTCATTACTTATCCCTCCATGTTTTTTTATGTAATTATTTTATATAAAGAGGTTGTCCCCCATTTATAACTTGATTTAACTTGTCACTTGCCATTCTAAACTTAAACCTGTCTAAACTGCCCCCATAACTTGGAACATTGGCATTGCTATGGATATTACTACAAATCCAACAACAATAGCTAAAAATACTATCATAATTGGTTCAATTAAAGCAGTTAATTTTTGAAGCGCAAAGTCTGCTTCTATTTCATAATACTCTGCTGTTTTCTTAAGAATATCATCCAAACTACCTGTATCTTCTCCAACCTTCATCATTTGAGTTAACATCTTAGGAAATATTCTTCTTGATTCTAATGTATCCCCAATTCCTGCACCCGTAGTAATTAACTTTGTAGATTCATCAATAGCTTCTTTTATAAATTTATTATCAACTGCATTACCTGCTATACTCAATGATTCTATAATATTCATTCCACCTTTAACTAACATTGCAAAGGTCCTTGCAAATCTTGCAGTAAATATTTGTTGCGTTATTTTTCCTAAATACTTGTCTGTTACTAAGAATTTATCAATTTGATACTGTATAGGATAATTAGTATCAATAAATAATTTTTTTACAACTATTATTGCAATTACCATTAATACTAATAATAGAAAATTCGAATTAATAAAATCACTAATAGCAATTACTATCTTTGTTGGTATTGGAAGCTCTTGACCTGCAGATAATATACTATCAACAAAGGTTGGAACAACAAAACTTACAAGGCCCATAACTATACAAATAGCAAATACTAATAAAAATTTCGGATAAGTTAGTGCTGCATCTATTTTTTTCTTTTGCCTATATTGCTTATCATAATAATCAGACATTTCTTCCATTACCTGATCTATATTTCCTGTTGCTTCTCCAACTTCAACCATTGCAGTAAGCATAAAAGGAATATCTTTATGTTTACGAAAAACCTCAGATAAAGCACTTCCTTTTTGAACTTCTTCATGTACATTATCCAATATTTTTCTTAACCTCTTATGTTCAATTTGATCTTTAATCATTCCTATAGCTCTAAGCATTGGAACACCTGCAGATAAAGTAAAATAAAATTGTCTACAAAGAATTGCTAAATGATCAAAAGGTATTCCCTTTTTAATATTAAACTCTAATGTAGCACCTTTATTATTCTCTCTTACTGAAATTGGGAATATTCCTTTACTTCTAAGCATTTCTTTTACATCATCTTGTGTTTCAAGATCAATCATTCCTTTAACTGTAGAACCATCTAATGATTTACCTTCATATAAAAAAACAGGCATTTATCATTTCTCCTTTAATCACCTAATAAAGTTACTCTTAACAATTCTTCTACTGTAGAATTACCATTCAATACAACATTCATTGCAGACTTGTTTAATGTTTTCATATTATTTCTTAATGCAGCATTTGTAATTTCTTCTAGTGGTTTATCTGCATTAATTAAGTCTCTTATTTCTCTATTAATTTCCATAACTTCATATATGCCAACTCTTCCCTTATATCCAGTATTGCTACATCTATTGCAGCCTACTTTTCTGTATAAAGTTAAATCCTGATATTTAGGCACTCCTAAAATTTCTTTTTCATAATCACTTGCTATATATTCTTCTTTACAATGAATACATAGTTTTCTTATAAGTCTTTGAGCTATAATTCCTACTAAAGCAGATGAAACAAGATAAGGAGCAACCCCCATATCTTTTAATCTTACTATAGATGATGGTGCGTCATTAGTATGTATTGTACTTAGAACTAAATGTCCTGTTATAGCAGCTCTAACAGCTATTTCGGCTGTTTCAGTATCTCTTATTTCTCCAAGCATTACTATATCAGGATCTTGTCTTAATATTGATCTTAATCCTGAAGCAAATGTTAATCCTGCTTTAGCATTAACGTTTACTTGATTAATCCCATCCATTGAAAATTCAACTGGATCTTCTACAGTGATTATATTTTTATCTTCTTTATTTAAATCCCTTAATAAGGAATAAAGAGTCGTTGATTTACCACTTCCTGTTGGCCCAGTAACTAATACTATTCCATGTGGCTTATTAATAATTTTATTTATCTTATCTAAATCATCATCAGCAATACCCAGTACTGATTTATCAACATTAAATGCACTTTTATCTAATATTCTTATAACTATTTTTTCACCATTTACAGTTGGTAAAACTGACACTCTTAAGTCTACATTTTCACCATCAACCCGAGTAAATATTCTTCCATCCTGCGGAATTCTTTTTTCTGCAATATCCATATTACCCATAATTTTTATTCTGGTAATCAGACCAGCCAATGGTTCCTTTGGTGAGTCAAATTGCTTTTGTAATGCTCCATCAATTCTATATCTTACACAAACCCTATTTTCAAATGGCTCTATATGTATATCACTTGCTTTACTTCTTACTGCATTTTGAATGATAGAATCAACAAGTTTTACAGCAGGTGCATTTTTTATATCTTCACTTAACTCTTCTTCAAGTACCTCATTAATTTTTTCTTGATTCCTAAATTCTTCTGCAGTTTTTTTCATATAATCTTCTGAATAATATTTTGATATTGCTTGTGCTATTTCAGCTTTACCACATAAAGCAATTTTAACTTCATATCCAGAAGCAATTCTAACATCATCCTCTGCTATTATATTAAGCGGATCATTCATTAAAACTAATAATTTACCTTCAATAAACTGAACTGGAAATACATTGTATTTTTTAGCTAAGGATTCAGAAATCATCTTAACAGCTTTTCTATCTACTGTTATCATATCTAAATAAATTCTTTGTATTCCAAGCTGTATCTCTAAAGCCTGTAATAAGTCATCCTCAGTAATAAAACCTCTTTCTATTAATACCTCTCCTATTTTATTACCTGTTTCTTTTTGAATCTTTAGCGCTTCTTGTAAGTCATTTTCTGTAATATAGTTAAGTTCAATTAACATATCACCTAACCTTTTTCTTCGATTCATTTTTCCTCCATGTAATACTTTAATATAAGGTTTATGTATATTTTTATTACTACCTTTTAAGTAATTATTTTTATTACTATATCTTAGTATAATTAGTAAACTATTGATATTCAATCATAATCTCATTTATTATTTAATTAAAAATTTAGTTAAAACAATCCTAAATAAATATCTATTAGCCTACTTCCATATAAGCAAGCTATTATTCCACCTATAGCTAAATATGGACCAAATGCAATCTCAGCTTTTCTTTCTTTTAACTTGAATATCAAGATTATGGTAGCAACTATTCCCCCTAAAATTATGGCTAAAAATAAAGTCACTAAAATACCTTTTATACCTAAAAATAATCCGCATATAAGTGCTATATCAATATCGCCCTCTCCCATACCTCTAGTTAAAATAACAATAAGGTATATAATACCAAACCCTATAAATGCACCTGCAATATAATTCCAAGGTATTGATTTTGTCTCCATCCATTCTAATACTGCAAATAATATTCCAGATACTACTCCAAAAACTACTGTTGAGTTATAAACATATTTGGTTTTAAAATCAATAAACCCTATTACTATTAAAAGTGATGCAAATAAACAGAACTTAAATAAATTTAAAGTAAATCCAAATTTTAAATAAATTGCTATATATAAAATTGCGTTTAATATCTCAACTATTGGATATTGTATAGAAATTTTCTCCTTACAACTTCTACATTTTCCACCTAAAAATATATAGCTTAACACTGGAATCAAATCTTTAGCTTTTAATTCATATCCACAATTAGTACAATGTGATGGTGGAAATGCAATTGATTCTTCGTTTGCTATTCTACAAATGCATACGTTTAAAAAACTTCCTATTACTAATCCAAAGATTACTACTAAAAAAATATCCATTACTACTCCTTAAAACAAAACTTACATTATATTATTATAAAAACAAATAATTGTAATTAATACTAATTAATTATATAGTACCATTTTTTATTACTATTTTCCATGTTTTATTCATTTTTTGTAATTTTTTGTATTTTCCTACAAAAAAACTTTTCTTTTCTAATTATATCTAATAATAAAATAAAAATAAGGTTATTACTAACTCATAGTTATAGTTAATAATAACCTTATTTATTGAAATGTTAATTTTTATTTATATTAATACATTCCATCCATTCCGCCCATTCCTGGTGCACCTTGCATTGGTTGTTCCTTTTGTGGAATATCAACTACAGCAGCTTCAGTAGTTAAGAATGTAGAAGCCACAGATGCAGCATTTTGAAGTGCACTTCTTGTAACCTTAGTTGGATCAACTATTCCAGTCTTAATCATATTTACATATTCATCATGTAAAGCATCATATCCCATTCCAGCTTCACTGTTCTTAATTCTTTCAATAATTACAGAACCTTCAACTCCTGCATTAATAGCAATTTGTCTCATTGGCTCTTCTAATGCTCTTACTATAATGTTAATACCAACTTGAGTATCAGCAACATCTGATTTTAATTCTGCAACCTTGTTAATAACATTAACATAAGCTGTTCCACCACCTGGTACTATTCCTTCTTCAACCGCAGCCTTAGTAGCAGCTAAAGCATCTTCTATTCTAAGCTTTCTTTCCTTAAGTTCTGTTTCTGTAACAGCACCAACTTTAATTACTGCAACACCACCAGAAAGTTTAGCTAATCTTTCTTGTAATTTTTCTTTATCAAATTCAGAAGTAGTCTCTTCTATTTGCATCTTAATTTGATTAATTCTTTCTTTTATATTAGCACTATCGCCTCTACCATTTACTATAGTAGTATTATCCTTTGTTATCTTAACACTTTCAGCTTGACCTAGCATATCTAAAGTAGTTTCTTTTAAATCTCTTCCTAACTCTTCAGAAATTACTTGGCCACCAGTTAAAATAGCTATATCTTGAAGCATTTCTTTTCTTCTATCTCCAAATCCTGGAGCCTTAACAGCAACACAGTTAAATGTTCCTCTTAACTTATTAACTACTAATGTAGCCATTGCTTCACCTTCGATATCTTCAGCTATTATTAATAACTTCTTACCAGCTTGAACTATTTGCTCTAATACTGGTAATATTTCTTGTATATTTGTAATCTTCTTATCAGTTATTAAGATTAATGGATTATCTAATACTGCTTCCATTTTTTCAGTATCAGTTACCATATAAGCTGAAACATATCCTCTATCAAATTGCATACCCTCAACTACTTCTAGTTCAGTACCCATTGATTTAGATTCTTCAACAGTAATAACTCCTTCATTACCTACTTTTTCCATAGCATCAGAAATAAGCTTACCTATTTCTTCATCAGCTGCAGAAATAGCTGCAACTCTAGCTATATCTTCCTTACCACTAACTGGTTTAGAAATTTCTAATATTTCACTAACTGCTTTATCTACAGCTTTTCTTATACCATTTCTAAGTAACATTGGATTTGCACCAGCTGTTACATTTTTTAATCCTTCTCTTATAATAGCTTGAGCTAAAAGTGTAGCTGTTGTAGTACCATCCCCTGCAACATCGTTAGTCTTAGTTGCAACTTCCTTTACTAATTGAGCTCCCATATTTTCATATGGATCTTCTAATTCTATTTCTCTTGCAATTGAAACACCATCATTTGTTATAAGTGGTGAACCAAACTTCTTATCTAAAACTACATTTCTTCCTTTAGGTCCTAATGTTACCTTTACTGTATCAGCTAGTTTATCAACACCAACTTGCATTGCTCTTCTAGCTTCTTCTCCGAATTGAATCATCTTTGCCATAATAAACTTACCTCCCAATTAATTATTCTACTATTGCTAATATATCGTCTTGCTTTAATATAATATATTCCTCACCGTCAACCTTTACGTCTGTTCCTGCATACTTAGAATATAACACCTTATTTCCAACTTCTACATCCATAGGAACTCTCTTTCCTTCAACCATTGCCCCTGGCCCTATTGCAACAACTTCTGCTTCTTGTGGTTGCTCTTTTGCTGTTCCTGTTAAAAGTATTCCACTCTTTGTAGTTGTTTCAGCTTCTAATTTTTTTATTACTACTCTGTCACCTAATGGTTTTATATTCATAAATAAACCCTCCTATATTTCATTTGTTAGCACTCACTTTAATAGAGTGCTAATATCTTTATATTTATAATATAATTTATAAAGTAAACTTTCAACAATTACTTTCTATATTATTACCTTACTAAGGTCAAATATTACTAATTATAGTAATTTATTTTTAATTTACTTTGTTTTCCATTACTTTTCTAAACATTTCATTCACTTATATATCCTAAATTTTCATTCAATGTTCTTTAATTTAAACTTTAAATTTATCCCTAATTTACTTATCACTCTGATTTATATTAAATTATCTTTATATAACCCAATATTAATTTTAACATAAAATTCCATATATTGAAATAAGCTGCGATTTCATCATACTATAGACAAATCCACAGCTCTATCTCATAACTTATTTATACAATAAATATCTTATATCAATTTAACAATAACTATTCGTCTTCAGAAGGCATTCTTTCTAAATTAACATCTTCAAATTCCTCAAGAGTTCTATTCTTAAGAACAGCCTTAATAGTAGTTCCATTATTAATCTTAGTAAATGCAGCCTTAGCTCTCATTGGAGGAGCAATTACTCCTGCACCATTGATACATCCACCTTCACACATCATACCTTCAATAAAGTTTCCTGGTAACTTACCAACCTTGGCAAGCATCATAGTTTTTTTACAGTCAAGTCCTGAAGTTGGTATTGGTTTAAAGTCAACTTCAACTCCACTATCTGCAATATAATTCTTAATAGCTGCAGTCAATCCACCTGAAGCACCAAAGTTTCTTCCAAATACAGATGCATCATTAACATTTTCTTCTTCACATTCAAAAGGATTAACATCAAATGCTTCAAATAAAGCAAGTAATTCTTCAAATGTTAAAACATAATCAACTGCATCTTCTATTCCTATTCTAACAGCTTCACTCTTTTTCGCTGTACAAGGACCTATAAATACAACCTTAGCTTCTGGATCAACTTTCTTTACATACCTTGCTGCTGCAACCATTGGAGATACAGTTCCAGAAATTCTATCTTTTTCAGTTGGGTTAGTTTTTTCAATGAAATTTAAAAATCCTGGGCAACAGGAGTTAGTCATATATTTATCTCCTCTTTCCATTCTTTCAACAAATTCATTAGCTTCATGAACTGTTACTGCATCAGCTCCTAATGCTGCTTCAATCATTTCCTCAAATCCAAGTGCTCTTATAGCATTTCTAATCTTACCATAATTCATAGTAGGACCAAATTGACCAGTTATAGCTGGTGCAACAATTGCATACATCTTTCTATTTCTTCCAAGCCTCTTTGCAACTGGGACAATTAAGCTCTTATCAGAAATTGCTCCAAAAGGACATGCTCTCATACATGAACCACAATTAACACATAATTCCTGTTTAATCATAGCTCGTCTGTCATTAGGATTAATATCTAAAGCTCCTGTTGGACATGACCTCTTACAAGGTCTCATAACTTCAGATATAGCATCATAAGGACATGCTTTTTTACATCCCCCACATTCCTTACATAGCTCTTGATTTATATAAGCTCTTCCATTTACTATTGTAATAGCTCCAAAATTACATGCACTTTGACATCTATGAGCAAGACAGTTTCTGCATGAGTCTGTTACATTGAACTTGTTTATAGGACATCTATCACATGCTGCTTCAATAACATATATAATTTGTTCATCAGGTCTAATATCAATTAAATCTGGCTCAGCATTATCACCATTAGCAAGATATCCAGCTGCAAGCTTGGCTCTTTCTAAAACGATAGCTCTTTCTTTATAAACACAACATCTATATTGTGCAACTTCACCTTTAATAACCTCATAAGGAACCTTTTCAATACTTTCTAAACTAATTTCATCATTTTTTGCAAGTCTTGCAACTTCTGTTAATACCTCATGCTTTAACTTTTTAAGCTGAGTTTCAAACTTGAACATTTAACCACTCCCCTCCGTACTGTATACCACTTCTAATTATACAATATTTTCCCAATAACTTCTTTTCTTTTCCGAATATTCTGATAATATTTTTTCATATTTAAAGTTCAACATTTATCCTAAAAATCACATTTAATTTTATTTTTTTATAAATTAATTTCTAAATTTACTTATAAAAAAAATGATAGGATTTCCTTTTACAAATAAATCCTATCACTTCTTTAAAATAACTTAATAAATATACTTAATCAATTATAAAAAACTTCAATATTAATATATTTTTTCATCAGTCTTTATTATAAAATCAACTAATGCTTCTTTAATATCATCAATTAATTCAACATCTACAATTGACATATTATCATCATCAGTATGAACAACTCCTGTAATACCATCTTGCCCTATTACTAATGAAGCAGCATTTTCTCTTCTAAATGACATATGATCACTGCTACCTACAACTGCTCCTTCTTCATTCATTGCATAAGGAACCATCTCATAGTAAACATCATCTTCATCTAAAACTTCAATAAAATCATCATATAACTCTTGAGATGCAGGATCATTATTTTTCACTGCTAATCCTTCATTTCCTTTAACTCCAACACAATCAATATTGATATTATACCAATCATCATATGTTTCTTTAAATTCACTTACAAACTTTCTACTACCTATTAATCCAAGTTCTTCAGCATTAAATGCAGCAAAAATTATATCATATGGTGGTTTTTCATCACTATAATAATTAGCTAATTCCTTAGCACTTTCAAGTAAAACTGCAACACCAGATGCATTATCAATTGCACCTTCTATTTTGCTAACACTAATTTGTTGTGAATCAGTGTTGCTAGCTGCCTCTTCATTTTTCTTCCTTACTGTTACATGGTCAAAGTGAGCTGAAATTACAATTGCCTTAGAACTATCTTCACCTTTAATAACTCCAATTACATTATCAACTTCATTTTCATTATCTCCAGCAGGATTAAGTATAGACCTCATTTCTTTATTTAAATCCACCTCTTGAAAATAGCTTCCATTATTAAATGGCTCTAACCCAATTGCTTCATAATAGTTTTTAATAAACTCTGCTGATTTAGTATTTTCATTAGTTCCTACTACTCTGGATAAATATTCATCACTAGTAAGTTCATTCATTATACTTTCAACATTTAAATCCTCTGGATTTTTTCCTGCTTCATTGTATGAACCTTGTTCCTTTGTTAATACCCCTTTACTAAATACACTTTGTTTAAAGCTACTTCCACATCCAGTAAAAAGCAAGCTTACTACTAATGCACTTGATATTATTGATATTAACCTCTTCTTTATATACATAGTAACCTCCCATAAAGTTATTAAGCTTTTGTCATTTTCACTTAGCTTATCCCTCTTATAACAATTCTATACATAACTTTAGTTACTATTCTACCTTTATATTGTTTTCCCTTGCATAATAAAATAAATATTGCTGAGCCATACCTGATAACTCTCCAAATTTATCTCTTCCAAATACTCTTATTTTATTTAATGATACATCTGGTGCTAAATAGAAATGTATCATTGCTCTTTTTATCCAAACATCAACTGGGAAAGCTGATTTTTTAGCCATTGAGAAAAGCATTATACAATCTGCAACCTTAGCTCCAACCCCCATAAAGTTTTGAAGCGCCTTATGACATTCATCAGTTGGCAATGACTTTATATATTCTAAATCAAACTGTTGTAATTCTCCATTTAAAGTTTCATTATTTTTAGCTTCAATTGCAGCATTAACCTTTCCTATTGTATCTACTATGTATTTACTTCTAAAAGATGCTCCTGTTTCTTTTATTTCTTCTAATGTTGCTTCTTTTAATTGTTCTGGAGTTGGGAATGCATAATATATATTTCCTTTATACTCAATTTTATCTCCCCATCTTTCAGATATCTTTTTAATAGTCTTCATTATTGAAGGAATACTATTTCTTGCTGATATTATAAAACTTATTAACATTTCAAAAGGATCTTGATTTAATATTCTTATACCATAACCAAACTCAACACTTTTTCTTAAAAGTTCATCTTTAGATAATTCTTCTTTTATTTCTCCATAATTAACTTCTAAATCAAAATATTGTTTCCATATTTCGTTAAAGTCTTTCATATTAGTATTAAGTATTGTTACTGTGCTTCCCTCTTGAATTACTTCTATAACTCTTCTATATGCAACAATTATGTAGTCTGTATCAGTTATTCTCTCCCATCTAAAACATTGACCACATTCTAATATTTGTTTTATATTAAAATCTTTCACATTTTCTAATATTATTGAATTTTCTTTTTCTATTATATTTGTATAGTTCATTTCACACCTCGTTACTATAATAAGTTTTAAATCTTATCATTTATATTTTTATTGTTTCTAAGTTCATATTTTTATATTCTAAAGATAAATATTATTAATTAATAAATTCTATCTATTATGCTATATTAAATAAATTTATTTTTCAATATATTTCAAAATACTATTATCCATATACATTTAATAAAAATTCACTTTAATATCATCATTTTATTAAATAAGCCGTTATAGTTAAAATACTAAAACTATAACGGCTTATTTAACAAATTTGATTACTATACTTTATATTATAATAATTCTTTTCTTTCCCTATCTATTAATTGAATAATAATCTTTATAATCTTCAATTAATTCCTGTAGAACTTCAGCTGATACTATCATCATTTTTGAACATCTTGTTTCACATTCATAATATTTTTCTTTTAAAGATATACAATCTAATGAATTCATTCTTCTATTAAATTCATATAAAAATTTAGAAGTCATTTCTCTAACATGTGGACTTTGGTGCCCTCTTTCTGTAGTGAACATTATCCCTAATGCTGCTATTGCTCCTGTTGCTGCACCACAAACACTTCCTATTGCCATTCCTCCACCAAAAGATGCCATTGTCATTAAAGTCTGCTTGGAAATATTTAAATCATAAACTTCATTAACTGCTACAAGCATACATTCTGCACAATTTAAATCATACTTTTTATCATAATATTTCATTGTAGTTTCTACTAACATTTAATTAATCTCTCCCTATAGTTCACATTTTCATTAGTTATATACCAATGGCACCTATCCTATAGCATTCCAATTGTTATTTCCTATATAAACAGGGTAAAGTCTTACAAAGACTAGCCATTAGATAAAGTTACATACTCATTTATAACATTAAAAACTTTCTTAAGTAACTGATCCATATTCTTGCCTCTTAAAAAGTTCATTTCGATTTCTATTCCACCAGTTAAAAATAACTTTATTTCTGAATCCATATCAAAATGCCCTGCTGTTTCTATTGCATAAGTAACTATTTTGCTATATGGAATCGCATAATATTCTGTTTTCTTACCAGTTATCCCTTGTTTATCACATATCAAAATCTTTTTATCTGTAAATAAGGCTGCATCTCTAACAGTCTTTACTGCAAATAGTGGTTGCTCATTTCTACTTACAAAATAAAGTAATGATTTTGGTATCTCTACTTCTCCATAAAAATTAAACACTCTTTTATTATTGTTAGTTTGATCTTCCATGTATTAACCCCACTCCTTTTACTATGCTAATATTTACATATCCTTTTATAAACCTTAGTACTTTATTATGATAATTATACCATAATACAATAAAGAGCAACTACCCGTCGATAGTTGCCCTTTAAAGTTAAATTAAAACGCTTATTTCCAATATATTATTTAAAATATATTATATCTCTTTAAATATATCATTAATTAATTTTAAAAATTTATAATTATCTTAATATCAATTAAGCATTATAGTTGTAGAATCCTCTTCCTGTTTTTCTACCTAACCATCCTGCTCTAACATACTTTCTTAAAGTACTACTAGCTCTATATTTAGTATCTCCAGTTTCATTATATAAAACATCCATAATAGCTAAACAAACATCTAATCCAATTAAATCCCCTAAAGCTAAAGGTCCCATTGGGTGATTTGCACCATATTTCATAGCTGTATCTATGTCTTCTACTGATGCAATTCCTTCTTGAAGAATAAATGAAGCTTCATTAATCATTGGAATAAGTATTCTATTAACTACAAATCCTGGAGCTTCTGCAACTTCTACTGGTTCTTTCCCAATTGCTAAAGATAATTCCTTAACAGCATCAAAAGTTTCTTGAGAAGTAGCCATACCTCTGATAATTTCAACAAGCTTCATTACTGGAGCTGGGTTAAAGAAATGCATTCCTATAACCTTTTCTGGTCTACTAGTTGCTGAAGCAACTTCTGTTATTGATAAAGAAGATGTATTTGAAGCTAAAATAGTTTCTGGCTTACAGATCTTATCTAACTCAGCAAATATTTCTTTCTTAATTTTCATGTTTTCAATTGCAGCTTCAACAACTAAATCACAATCTGCAGCTAAATTCATATCAGTAGTTCCTGAAATTCTAGATAAAACATCTTCCTTAGTTTCTTCAGTCATTTTTCCTTTAGCAACTAATTTAGATAAACTCTTATTAATTCCAGCAAGTCCTCTTTCAACAAACTCATCTTTTATATCTCTAACTATTACTTCATATCCCTTTTGAGCAAAAGCTTGAACTATTCCTGCACCCATAGTTCCTGCACCTAAAACAAAAATCTTTTCCATATCTAAACCTCTCCCCTTTTAACAGTGACAAGTGATAATTGGTAAATTACAAGTTGTTATATGACCATTTGATTACCATTTTATCTTGATTCTGTTATTATTTAATTCTCAAATTTTTTACACCATAATTTCTTTATTTCATCAACATTATTTTTATTAAAGTAAAAAAATCCTAGGCTATTTTACTTTATACATTATTATAAAAACATGATTGGCCACTTATATTTTTATAATTTTAATGTTTATATATTTATATTTTTCCCCGAATAAATCAAACTAGATTCTGCACACTAATTGTTCTTCAGAATCAACAGATTCTTTTAATTTACTTATCATTTCTGGAATAACTTTATTTAAATCTCCCACTATTGCATAGTCTGCGACCTTCATTATTGGAGCAGTTTCGTCTTTATTTATAGCAATTATCATATCTGATTCTTGCATACCAGCAACATGTTGGATTGCTCCTGAAATACCACAAGCAACATAAATTGTAGGTCTTACTGTCTTACCAGTTTGTCCAACTTGATAATCTCTTTCAATCCAACCTTTATCTACAGCACCTCTTGATGCTCCAACAACTCCACCTAAAACTGTTGCCAATTCTTGTAAAAGCGCGAAGTTTTCTTTACTTCCAACTCCTCTACCACCAGCAACTATAACTTTAGCTTCTCCTATGTCAACAATATCCTTATTAGCCTTTACTACTTCAACAACTGTTGTTCTAATATCTGACGCTTCTAATTCAACAGAAACATTTTCTATAGTATAGTTTTCTTTCTTTTCAGTTAATTTAGAAAAAACTCCAGGTCTTACTGTAGCCATTTGTGGTCTATGATTTGGACATGCTATAGTTGCCATTAAGTTACCACCAAATGCAGGTCTTGTTGCAAGTAAGTCACCATTCGTAACATCTACTTCTAAAGATGTACAATCTGCAGTCAATCCAGTTGAAAGTCTAGCTGCAACTCTTGGGCCTAAATCTCTACCTATGAAAGTAGCTCCTATAAATAATATTCCTGGCTTTCTTTCATTTGCTAATTCACAAATAACTTTTGTATATCCATCAGTTGTATAATTTTCTAATGCTTCATGTTCAGCTACTAATATTTCATCAGCACCATGTTCTCCTAAAATATCTGCTAAACAAGCAACATTATTTCCTAATAATACTGCAGTAAGTTTAACTCCTAATTCATCAGCTAATCTTCTACCTTCTCCTAATATCTCTAATGAAACCTTTTGTAATTCACCATTTCTTTGTTCAGCAAATACCCAAACGCCGTTATATTCTGATATATTCATCTCCAATTACCCTCCTATTATCTTAGATGTAGTGTTTTTCCTTTAACTTTCCTAAAACATATGCTACTGCTTCTGGAGCTGATTCTTTAATAATTTCTCCTGCACCTTTAGCTTCTTTAGTCATAGATTTCTTAACCTTTGTTGGAGAACCTTTTAATCCTAGTTCTTCAACAGGTATATCAAGGTCTGCCGCAGTCATAATTTTCACTTCTTTATCTACTGTATCGAAGATATATTGAACATTCATATATCTTGGATGATTTAATTCTTCAATTGCAGTTAAAAGCACTGGTGTTTGAACTTTTATTAATTCATATCCATCTTCTAATGCTCTATTTATTAACAATCCATCCTCTTCAACTTTAACACCTTGTACATATGTTACTTGTGGAACACCTAAATGTTCTGCTATTTCAGGACCAACTTGTGCAGTATCACCATCAATAGCTTGTCTTCCACCAAAAATTATATCGTAATCTAATTGTTTAATTGCTGCTGCAATAGTCTTTGAAGTTGCTAATGTGTCAGCTCCCCCAAATGCTCTATCTGTTAAAAGGATAGCTTCATCAGCTCCCATGCATAAAGCTTCTCTTAATGCATTTTTTGCTTGAGGAGGTCCCATACTAACTACAGTTACATGAGCTCCATAGTTTTCTTTTAATTGTAAAGCTGCTTCTAAAGCATGCTTATCTTCTGGATTTATTATTGAAGGAACACCGTCTCTTATAAGAGTTCCTGTTTTTGGATCTATTTTTACAACTGTTGTATCTGGTACTTGTTTTAAACAAACTACTATATTCATTATTAAAAGCCTCCCTCTATCTTAATGCAGCGCCTGCGATAACCATCTTTTGAACTTCAGAAGTTCCTTCATAGATTTCAGTTATCTTAGCATCTCTCATCATTCTTTCAACTGGATATTCCTTAGTGTATCCATATCCACCATGAATTTGAACAGCCTTAGTTGTTACATCCATAGCAACTTCAGCAGCAAATAATTTTGCCTTAGCAGCATCTACTGAATATGGAAGCTTGTTTTGTTTAAGCCATGCAGCCTTATATACTAATAGCTTAGCAGCTTCAATTTTTGTCTCCATTTCAGCAATCATCCATTGTAATCCTTGGAATGCTGATAAAGGTCTACCAAATTGTTTTCTTTCTTTCATATATTTAACAGCTTCTTCATAAGCTCCTTCTGCAATTCCTAAAGCTTGAGCAGCTATACCGATTCTTCCTCCATCAAGAGTTTTCATTGCTATACCAAACCCTTTACCTTCTTTTCCAATTAGATTTTCCTTTGGAACTACACAATTTTCAAATATAAGCTCAGTTGTAGAAGATGCTCTAATTCCTAACTTATCTTCTTTCTTACCAATTGAGAATCCAGGGAAGTCTTTTTCAACTATGAAAGCAGATATGCCTCTAGTTCCTTGAGACTTATCTGTCATTGCAAATACTATAAAGGTATCTGCTACTCCACCATTAGTAATGAATATTTTAGATCCATTTAAAATATAATTGTCTCCATCTAAAACTGCAGTAGTTTGTTGTCCCGCAGCATCTGTTCCTGCTCCCGGTTCAGTTAAACCAAATGCACCTATCTTTTCCCCTTTTGCAAGTGGAATTAAGTATTTTTCTTTTTGTGATGGTGTTCCATTTTCATATAATAAAGAAGCACAAAGTGAAGTATGAGCTGAAACAATAACTCCAGTTGTTCCACAAACCTTTGATAATTCTTCAACAGTTATGATATATGATAATACATCTCCGCCAGCGCCACCTAATTCTTTAGGAAATGGTATTCCCATCATTCCTAGCTCTGCCATCTTCTTTACATTTTCCATTGGAAATCTTTCTGTTTCATCAATTTCAGCAGCTATTGGTTTTACTTCATTAACTGCAAATTCTCTAACCATTTGTCTTACTAACTCTTGTTCCCTAGTTAATCCAAAATTCATTGCTTTTTTACCTCCCTGCAATACCCTGTTTATGTGTATAGTTACAAGTAAATATGTAAAATACACTTAGCTTATATATTTAAAATTTATTAAATAATACCCTTTTTATAGTTAATAGTTTTGAGTTAATAGTTAAGGAATAAATTCGGCATAGGCCAAATTTTAAAAATATATTTAAGAAACTCCATAAGGAGTTTCTACCAAAACTATTAACTCTTAACTATTCTTAAAGTTCTTTTCTCTTCTTTCTAAGAAAGCTGTCATTCCTTCAACTTGGTCTTCTGAATCAAAGCATTTTCCAAAATCATTTGCTTCGATTTCAATTGCTTTATCTATATCAACTTGCATTCCTCTATTAATAGCATCTTTACAATACTTAACTGCTATTGGTGCATTTGCACAAATAACTGAAGCCATTTTTCTTGCTTCTTCCATTAGGTTTTCTAATGGAACAACTTTATTAACTAAACCAATTCTTAAAGCTTCATCTGCCTTAATCATTGCACAAGTATAAATCATTTCCTTTGCCTTACCTAATCCAACTATTCTAGGCAATCTTTGAGTTCCTCCAAAACCTGGTGTAATCCCAAGACCAGCTTCTGGTTGAGCAAACTTTGCCTTTTCTGAAGCAATTCTTATATCACAAGCCATTGCAAGCTCACATCCTCCGCCTAAAGCAAATCCAGATATTGCTGCTATAACAGGCTTGTCTAAATTTTCTATTCTTCTAAATACCCTATTTCCTAAAAGTCCAAATTCTTCTCCACCCTTGGCATCTAAATCTTTCATCTCGGCAATATCTGCACCTGCTACGAAAGACTTTTCACCAGCTCCAGTTAATATTACACAATATACATTGCTGTCTTGTTCAATATTAGAAATTGCTAGATCTAATTCTCTTAATGTATCAGAATTTAAAGCATTTAATGCTTTAGGTCTATTTATTGTAACTATTGCTAAATTCCCGTCTTTTTCAAGAGTCACATTTTTCAACTCTTCTTCTAAAATTACATTTTTAATTTCCACAAATCCTTCCTCCCTTTTTATACCATAACTTCTCATAAACACCCTGTTCTTTGTTATATAATTAACAAATTAATTAAAAAAAATTCTCTTTTTCCCTTTTCTTTGGTTAGAAGATTCTGAATAATCACAACCTACTTATAATTATAATATCTAATTTTCTCATTTGCAATTAATATTTTACTATTTGGTATATAAATTCCACTTTTTCAATATTTTTCTTAGTATACGTTTACTATTTGAGTTTTATTCTCTTTGTTCATTTGTTAACATGCAAAAAATATATAAATTTATCTTTAATAAAGTATAAATTTTGAATTGAAAAAATACTTGGATTTATAATAATGAAATAGCAAATCAAAATTTTAGCTATAATAAAATTTTGATTTGCTATTTCGTCTAAACTATTTAATTATTTTATTCATCTTTCATTAAGTATACTAATGTTAATAAGCTTTCAGAAAGATGTACATTTTCAACTTTAACGTCATTTGGTACAACTAAATCAACAGGTGCAAAATTCCAAATACCTTTTATTCCACCCTTCACCAAAAGATCACAAACCTTTTGTGCATTAATTCTTGGCACGCAAATAATTCCAATGTTAACATTACTATTTTCTAAATAACTATTTAATGTATCAATATCTCTTATTTCTACATCTCTTATCTTCATTCCGATAAGCTTTGGATTAGCATCAAATATAGCCTCTATAGATAGCCCTAATTCGGAGAATCTACTATAATTTGCAATTGCTTGCCCTAAATTACCAGCTCCTATAATGATTCCAGTATAGTCTTTATCTAATCCTAAAATTAAACTAATTTGTTTATATAATTCTTTAACATTATATCCGTATCCTTGTTGTCCAAAGTCACCAAAATTATTTAAATCTTGTCTTATTTGAGATGCTGTAAATCCTATCTTTTCACCTAATTCCTTTGATGAAATTCTATCTACATCATTTCTCATCAACTCTTTCAAATATCTATGGTACTTTGGTAATCTTTTAATTACTGCCATAGAGACACTTTTCTTCTTTTCCATAGTATATGAATCTCCTTAATTTATTCCAATAATTTCCCCATTTATTTAAACTTTGATAATATAATAACATACTTTTAACATTTTTTCTATTAATTTAATAATTATTGAAATTTTTTATTCACATTTCATTTTCTTATTTTATTTAATTATATTAATATTATCATAACAAATTATATAATGAAATTTTAATTTTTCATTTATTATTTTGACCTAAAAACAGAGACTTATGTATAACGTAGCAGATGCGTTATACATAAGTCTCATAAGCATTATATCAGATTTTAAACACCTCTGATATTGCAACAAGAATCAAAGTGATCTTGTACGCCATTCCCTTTTGCCTAAAATTTTCTGGACTTATTATATTATAATTAAAGCTTTATCTTTTGTCAATATTTATCGAATTATCCTCATTGAATTTAATACCGCAAGTAAAGTTACCCCAACGTCTGCAAATACAGCTGCCCACATATTTGTTAATCCAAAGATAACTAATATCATAACAGCTACCTTAATTGCTAAAGAAAAAATAATGTTTTGCCATAATATTTTACTAGTTTTTCTTGATACTCGTATGGCTTCTGAAATAGCTTCTACTTTATCTTTCATTAATACTACATCTGCAGCTTCAATAGCAGCATCTGATCCTACACCACCCATTGCAATTCCTATATCAGCTCTTGCTAGAACTGGAGCATCATTAATTCCATCTCCGACAAATAAAACTTTTCCATTTGCTGATTTTTTGTTTAGTATTTCCTCTACTTTATTAACTTTATCACTTGGCAATAATTCAGCATGAACCTCATCAATACCAATAGCTTTAGCAACCTTATCTGCAACTACTTTGCTATCCCCTGTAAGCATTATAGTTTTCTTAATTCCAACACTCTTTAATTCAGTTAATGCTTCTTTTACATTTTCTTTTACTTCATCAGAAATAACTATATTACCTTTATATTCTCCATCAATTGCTATATGAACTATAGTACCAATAGTGTCAACCTCATCATAAGAAATATTGTTACTCTTCATTAATTTAGAATTTCCTAATAGCACCTTTTTACCTTTTATTATGGCCTCAACACCATGACCAGCAACTTCCTTATAACTTTCAATTTCATTTTTATTAATTTCTTTACCATATGCATTGGCAATTGATAAGGCAATTGGATGATTCGAATTTGATTCACCAATAGCTGTTATTTCTAATAACTCATCTTCACTTATATTTTTAGCGTTTATATTTGTTACTTTAAATACTCCTTTAGTTAAAGTTCCTGTCTTATCGAACACTACTATTTCACTTTCTTTAAGTGCCTCTAAATAGTTTCCACCTTTAACTAGTATTCCTTTTTTAGAAGCTGCTCCTATACCAGAGAAAACTCCTAGTGGAATTGAAACTACTAATGCACATGGACAAGATACAACTAATAGTGATAATGCTTTATAAAGCCACTCTGAAAATGTTGCATCTTTAATCAAAAGAGGAGGAACTATAGCAACTATTATTGCAATAAAAACTACAATTGGAGTATATACTTTTGAAAATTTTGTTATAAATTTTTCTGTTGGTGCTTTCTTATTTGACGCATTTTCAACTAATTCTAATATTCTTGCAACTGTCGATTCACCATACTCTTTATTAACTTTAACCTTTAAAACACCATTGTCATTAATAGCTCCTGATAAGATTTCATCACCTGTCTTAACTTCTCTCGGTACAGATTCACCTGTTAATGCTGAAGTATCTAAAAAACTTGTACCTTCTATAACTGTACCATCTAAAGGAACTCTTTCACCTGGTTTAATTACGATAATCTCTTCTAAATTTACTTCTTCAGGAGAAACTTTAAATTCACTACCATTTCTCAAAACATTAGCATAATCAGCTCTAATATTCATAAGAGAAGAAATAGATTTTCTTGATTTATTTACAGCATATCCTTGAAACACTTCACCTATTTGATAAAATAGCATAACTGCTACAGCCTCTGGATATTCTCCAATGAAGAACGCTCCAATAGTAGCAATGCTCATAAGAAAATTCTCATCAAATACTTCTCCACGAAGAATATTTTTTATAGCTGTTAAAATTACCTCTCCGCCTATTGCTAAATAACTCGCTACAAATAGTATAATAGAAATTTTATTATTTCCATTGTATAATAAAGCAATTGCATATATAATTGCTCCAACTATTAATAGCCAATTATCTTTTAGAATTTCTATTTTCCCATTTGAACTCTCTTCTTTCTCATGGCTATGCTCATGAATTTTATCTTTACTACCCTCATGATGATCATTATCTTTTGAACAACAACTACTTGTACATGCTTTTGTCTTATTTTTTATTTCTTTATTATCTATTTTTTCTTCAACTTTTACATGTGGTTCTAATTTTTTTACTATTGATTTTATTTCATTTATTATTTCACTTTTTAAGTTTTCTTCCTTTATTTCAGCAGTTAATACTGTCGTAGAAAAATTTACTGTTGCTTCTTTTACACCATTTATTTTATTAACTTTATCTTCTATTTTATTAGCACAGTTTGCACAATCTAATCCATTTAAAACTAATTTTATTTCCATGTATCTATCCTCCCATTAAATAAATTTAAAAAGTTTATTTTTTATTGATTTTAATCTTATTTATTCAGTAATATGGTGTAATCCTGCATCAAAAATTTGTTTTATATGCTCATCATCTAATGAGTAATAAATTACTTTTCCAGCTCTTCTAAATTTAACAAGTCTTGCTGATTTTAATACTCTTAACTGATGTGAAATGGCCGATTGACTAATATTCAATAAAGCTGATAAATCACATACACACATTTCTGATTCAAATAATGAACATATTATTTTAATTCTTGTGCTATCTCCAAATACCTTAAACAGTTCTGCTAAATCATATAATATTTCCTCTTGTGGTAATTTATCTTTAACTTCTTCAACTACATCTTTATGAATAATATTACATGAACAACTTTCAACTTTATTTTCCATCATAATTTCACTCCTTAGTTTATATTATTTGTATTTAAAATTATTTTATTGATTTTAATACTCTTTCTTTAACGCAAACATATGAATAATTGTTCATATGTTTATATTTCTATTATATGCTTATCCTAGTAATTTAGTCAACTTTTTTTGTAAATTTAAGGACTTCTTGATTTTTATTTGAAATCTATTAGTCTTTTTAAGGTTTAATATATAAAAAAAGGTAGGAAATCACCTACCTTTTCAATTAATATGATCTAAGCTATATCTTTTAACTCACCAGATCTATTTATATTTGCATTATTTTTACTTTTTTTATTTTCTATAAATTCAAAAATTACTTTTTTCAACTGAATTATTAAAGTTGGAATAAATGCAAGTACATAAATTGATACATATTGATTAAACGCTAAATTTTCAACTTCAAATAAATTTTGAAGGAAAGGTACAAATAGTACAGCATTTAATAATACTAACCCTACTCCAAATGCATACCACACATATTTATTAGAGAATACACCTAATTTAAATATTGAACCTTTACCTCTACAGTTAAATCCATGAAATAATCTTGCTAAACACAATGTTGCAAATGCCATAGTTGAAGCTGTTAATGGAGTTTCCTTTGGATTTCCTATATAAAAAGCAACCATTGTAAATATCGCAATTAATAATCCCTCAAATCCAATTCCTAATAAGAAATCCTTATTTAATATAGATTCATTTTTCCCTCTTGGTTTATCCTTTAATAAATCTCTATTTGATTTTTCCATACCAATTGATATCGCAGGTAAACTATCTGTTAAAAGATTTATAAATAGTAAATGAACAGCTGCAAAAGGCATTGGTAAAGCCATTATTGAAGAATATAAAACTGCAATTATTCCAGAAGTATTACCTGATAATAAGAATTTAATAGAATTCTTTATATTATTATATATACCTCTACCATTTGAAACTGATTTAACTATTGTTGCAAAATTATCATCTGTTAATATTACAGATGCAGCATCTTTAGATACTTCTGTACCTGTTATTCCCATTGCAATTCCTATATCAGCTTGCTTTAAAGCTGGTGCATCATTAACACCATCACCTGTCATAGCAACAATTTGCCCCTTATCTTGCCAAGCCTTTACTATTCTAATTTTATGCTCTGGAGATACTCTTGCATAAACAGATATATGTTCAACATTTTCTCTCAATTCTTCATCTGACATTTTATCTATTTCTAATCCTTCGATTGCCCTATCTCCATCTCTTAATATGCCAATTTCTTTAGCAATAGCAGATGCTGTTATCTTATGATCACCAGTAATCATAATTGGCTTAATACCAGCTGTAATACAATCAGCAACAGCTTGTTTACTTTCTTCTCTTGGTGGATCAATCATTGAAATTAATCCTAAAAAAGTATAATCATATTCATCTTCTAATGTTAATTCTCTGACTTCATCTAATTGTCTATAAGCGAAAGAAAGAACTCTTAATCCACTTTCAGACAAACTTCTATTTACATCTAAAATTTCATTTTTATCTTCTAATGTTAATTCCCTAACCCCATCTGATGTCATAATATATTTAACTCTATCTAAAATTACATCAAGAGCCCCTTTTGTAAACATAATATTTTTACCATCTATCTTATGAAGTGTACTCATAAGCTTTCTATCAGAATCAAATGGAATTTCAGCTAATCTATTATACTCATTTCTTAAGTTCAATTCATCAATTTCAATATCATGCCCTAAATTAACTAATGCAACTTCTGTTGGGTCTCCTATTTCTTTTCCTTCTCTTGAGGTTGAATCATTACATAAAATTGAATTCTTAATTAGATATTCTTGAACCTTATTATCTAAGGAAATTTCTGAACCATTAATTAATTTTTTATCTACATAAACTTTTCTTACAGTCATCTTATTTTGAGTTAATGTTCCGGTTTTATCTGAACAAATAATCGAAACAGACCCTAATCCTTCAACCGCTCTAATTTTTTTAATTATTGCATTTTCTTTTGCCATCTTTTGAGTTCCTAATGCTAAAACTATAGTTACAATAGAACTTAATGCCTCTGGAATTGCTGCAACTGCAAGTGCTACTGCAAACATCAAAGAATCAAGTACTGGCATTTTTCTATATAGTGATAACCCAAATACAATTGCACAAATAGCTAATATTATTATTGCAAGTTTTTTACTAAAATCATCTAAGGTAACTTGAAGTGGAGTTTTCTTTTCTTGAGTTTCATCCATAAGAGTTGCTATTTTACCTATTTCAGTTTTCATTCCTGTATTTGTAACAAGTACTAAGGCTCTACCATAAGTTACTAATGATCCCGAAAACACCATATTCTTTTGATCACCTAATGCTACTTCTTCTTTATCAATTTTCTCTGTAATTTTATCTACACTTAATGATTCACCAGTAAGTGAACTTTCATTTACTTGAAGCGAATAACTTTCAATTACTCTTCCATCTGCTGTAATTAAATCTCCAGCTTCTAAAACTAAAATATCACCTGGCACTACATTTTTTGAGTGAATCTCAATCTTACTTCCATTTCTTATAACCTTTGCTGATGGTGCTGATAATGCTTTTAGTGAATCTAATGACTGCTCAGCTTTAAAGTGTTGAACTGTTCCTAATACTGCATTTAATATAATTACAGCAAAGATTACAATAGTACTTTCAACATTATTACTTAACATAGAAATAATTCCTGCAGCAATTAAAATGAATATTAATAAATCTTTAAATTGACTTATAAATACCTGTAATACACTCTTCTTTTTCTTTTGATTTAACTCATTCAATCCATACTTACTTATATTTTCATCTACCTGCTTTTCATTTAGTCCATCTTTTGAAACATTGAATTTTTCTAATATTTCTTCTGTTTCAATTGAAAAATATTTTGACATTGTACATCCTCCCTTATTTATATAATATATCTCTCTTTTTTATAAATAAAAAAAGAGACTCTTAATATAATCCTCAACTTAAGTTATTCTTTACTTAAGGATTATATTAAAAGTCTCGTAACCAAATTGGTATATAACACCAGGCCTATGCCGCGATTGTTGATGTTATATTTTATACTACTCCCCTTTAACAGGTTATTTAATTTCTATATGAGTTATTATATACCTCTTATCATTTATTGTCAACAATTCCCACATAATATTTTTATATATTTTATGACTAGTTTATATCTATTTATAAATATTTATTTGTGAATATTCATAAAAATATTCTTTTTGCATAATTATGAATATATTATATTTAATATATTGTATTTTTATGGTACAATTAATTCATAAACCTACCAGGCAAAAATAGGTTTAAAACAGAGGTAGTCTGCTAGTGCCTCTGTTTTTTCTTTTTATCTCAAAATAGTTTTAAGTTTTAATTTTATTTTTGTAAACGTTTAAAGGAATTTTAAATTCTTTATAGAATATATATGTATAAATACATTTATTTATGGTATTTAGGGTGTATTAAAAATTTTTAAGTGAGGGATTTAATATGGAAGGTATTTATAAACACAATAAAGATTGTTTCGATGTTTACATCAATGATAGAACTACAACAGATACAGATGAATTTTTAGGAAAGGTTTTAAAATACCTAAAAAATAATGGTTTTTCAGTTTCCTTAAAAGGTTTCGATAAATATAATCGTCCATTAGTAGAAATTAATGGAACTCTTCATACAGCAGATAGAAATGCTGCTTGCTGCCTTGTGGAAAGATTTATAAATGTAAAAAATGAAATTAATTTAAATGAAGATTCAGAACGATATAATAAAATAGCTAGCTTTATCCAATAATAATTTCTAATAAACTGACCCTTCTGTTGCTTTTACTGCTTCAGAAGGGTCCATTTATTTTTAATTACATAAGATATTGAATTAATAATGTTGCTAATCCTAGGAAGAAGAAGAATCCTAAAACATCAGTAAATGTTGTAACAAATATTGATGATGCTAGTGCTGGATCTACTTTAAATTTCTTTAAAACAACTGGTACTAAATATCCAGTAATAGTCGCTACTATCATATTTAAAAGCATTGCTACTGATATAATTATTCCAAACATGAAGTTTCCTTCCCAAATATATCCTAATACACCAATTATGAATCCAATAACTACTCCAGTTACTACCCCTACTCCAATTTCTTTAAAGAATACCTTTTTCATATTCTTAAAATTAAGTTCTCCTAAAGCTAATCCTCTAACTATGATAGTAAGTGTTTGAGTTCCTGCATTTCCGCCCATTCCTGTAACTATTGGCATGAATGTAGCTAAAGATACAACTGCTTGGATTGTTCCTTCAAACATTCCAACTACTGCTGCAGCTAAAATTGCAGTTACTAAATTTACAATTAGCCAAGGTAATCTGCTCTTTACTGAATCTTTTAATGATCCATCAACCTTTTCACCTTCGTCAACACCACCTAAACGATGTATATCTTCTGTAGTTTCATCTCTTAAAATTTGCATAACATCATCAAATGTTACTACTCCAAGTAATCTATTTGAATTATCAACTACAGGCATAGTTAAATAACCATACTTTTCAAATCTATGACCTACTTCTTCTTGATCTGTATTATAAGGTATTCCTTCTATCTTTGTATGAATGACATCGGATATTCTAGTATTAAAGTTTTTAGTAACTAACTCCTTTAATGATATTACACCTTTAAGCTTATCAAAATTATCTACTACATATAAATCATAAATATTTTCATTTTCTTCACCATATTTTTGTAAATATTTCAATGTCTCTTCTACTGTCATATTTTCTTTAAGTGCTACAAATTCTGTTGCCATGATACCTGCTGCAGTATCTGGATCATAACTTAATAATTGACGTACTTTTCTTGCATCTTCATCTGTCATCTTTTCTAATATTTTGTTAGCTTTTTCTTCATCTAACATACCTAATAAATCCGTTAATTCATCAGATGACATTTCCTCTACAATATTTTTTTGTTTATTTTCTGAGAACTCCATTAAAATTGAATACTTCTCTTCATCATCAGCTTCATCAATTATATCTGCAATTAAACCTTCTGGTAATCTGTATAAAATATCCTCTTTATCCTCTGGATAATCTCGTAAAACATCTAAAATATCTACCGGGTGTATGCTTTCCACATATTTAATAATACTTGCTTGTGGAGCATGTAATAAAAATTTTCTTAACTCATCTTTATTCATATTTAATTTCATAGCATTTCCTCCTAGTTTTTATACATAGGAAAAAAGCCATCTTTACTTATAATTTTAATGATATATATCCAATTCAGATTATTAGCTACATATCATTAGAACTATATAAGATTGTGGTATAAATGACTATATTCCAATGTATCTTATATTTAGTTTTTTCAATAATTAAATTTTCACTCAGATAAGGGTCCATTTAATACCACCTCCTAAAAATACAAATAAAAAAGACTTTTTGTCTCTACAACAAAAAGCCTGCTAATCACTTACTTCTCAATTTGTAGAGCTTTAGCACTATAAAGCGTAGACATATTCTTCAGTCAGCTACATTAAAAATCACCTTCGCGATGATTTCTGTTGACCCATTGGAATCTCTGGATTTTTCTGGGCAGCAGCATTTTTCTTTATAGGAGCCTCACCTAACAATCTTTATTAACTTTCATTATACTTATATAGTATTCTTATAATTTCAATTTGTCAATTTTTTAAAATGTTTATTGAAAAATTTATAGAATATTAATTATCTTATATAAATTCAATTATACCTTTTCCTAATTTACCAATTCTAGCTAAAGAATACACATCATATCCTTTTTCATCTAAAATTGCTCTTCCTGGTTGGAATGATTTTTCTATTACAATACCAATTCCTCCAACTTTAGCACCAGCTTCTTCTACTAATCTTGCTGCTCCTAAAGCTGCTTCCCCGTTAGCTAGGAAATCATCTATTATTAATACATTATCATCCTTTGATATGTAATTTTTTGATAAAGTTAATTCATAATCTGTCCCTTTTGTAAATGAATGTACAGTAGTTTGATATACTTCACCATTTAATATTTTAGAACTTTGCTTTTTTAATGTAACCATTGGAAGCTCCATTTGCATAGCTGTCATTACAGTTGGTGCAATACCTGAACTTTCAATAGTAAATATCTTTGTAATTCCATGATTCTTATAGTATTCTTTAAAATATGTACCTATTTCATACATTAATCTTGCATCAACACCATGATTTAAAAATGAATCAACCTTTAATACTGTCTCACTTAATGCTCTTCCATCTTGTAATATACGCTCTTTTAAAATTTCCATTGCATTCCCTCTCCTAAACTTACTTAAAAAAAATAACACCTCTAAATATTTAGAAGTGTTGTACATTCTCTATACATATAATTCAAATATAATAACAACACCTCGTAGTCTACTGTTTTACGGTCAGTAGGTAGAAACTTTCGGACCAAATTACCGATTTTATACGAGTATTTTAATAAATTCACTTATTCGTATTATACCACGAACATTAATTTTGTAAATATATTTTTAATTTGTATTCATCAATGTTTCTAAAAGAGTTATACTATTCCTTTTAACTCTAAAAATATATTATTTTTTAACTTCACCTAAAAAAACTATAATTTAATACTTTTCACAAATTTAATTTCTAAATTAAAAACATAGAATTTTATCTAAAAGACCTTATCAAATTATTTATGTAATTCTTAATCACATCTTAATTTGATAAGGTCTATTTATTTTAATATCTACAAATAATTGTTGTATAATCTTCTATATTTTCATAAATAGCTTTAGCAACGCTATATGGCATATTTACACATCCATGAGAACCATTTGTCTTATATATTGATCCTCCAAAGCTACTTCTCCAACTTGCATCATGAAGTCCTATTCCTCCATTAAACGGCATCCAAAAACTTACTGGTGAAGCATATCCATCTCCTCTTAGTACATAATCTTTAGCTTTCCAATCTAATTTATATACACCAGCAGGTGTTGAATGGCCCTGACTAACATTACCAGTTACTACATCTCCTTGAGTAATAACTTCACCATTTTTATAATATATTACTGTTTGATTTGTTAAATCTACTTCAACAAATGTATTAAGAACATATTCATCAGTTGCTTTTGGTGTTTTAAATGTTAATTCCTTCGTATCTGTACCACCACCTTCTATAGCAGAAGTAATATCAGCTATAGCTGTATCTCTATCTAAATAATAAATTCCTGGTGTTGTACTTATTTTTATTGTTTCTCCTGACCATCTAGTAAATGTTCTTGTGCTACCTATATTATCATACTTGTCCCCTAATTGATTTACATACTCTCTAATACTATCTTCATTTAAAGATACATTAAAATCATCATCAATTGTGATCCATTGATTAATCATACTTCCATCAATAACTTCTGAACTTTCATTAATATTAAGTGTTACTTTAGCATTTACATACTTGTCAGCAGTTTTTTTCGCTTTAGTAACAGCTTTTGATTTAGAAGTATAAGTTGGATTTTCATAACAACCTTCATCATCTAAATTCAATATAGAATTTACATTTTGAATATTATTAAATATCTTTGAATTTAATTTATCAATCTTAACTTTATTACCAATATCTTCTTTTACTATTTCATACTCTCCATTTGCATAATTAAGACTAGCATTAACAGGATTTGTTACATTACTTTCATTAAGAGCTTCTAAATTTCCAATAGCTTGATTTAATAAACTTTCATCATAAGAAACTCCTTCAGACACATCATAATTCTTATGTTGGAATATTGATGCTATCCATAAAAATGGATTTTGTTCATCTAAAATATTATTAATAGCTTCAGTAAAATCATATTTTAAATTAATAGCTTCTCCACTTATTGTTTCTGTTTTATCATTTCTTTCTTCTAAAGTAAGTACATATTCATTTGCCTTATTTGCCATTAATTCTTGAGCTGATTTATTACTTTTTCCTGAAATACTTACGCTATTAATTGATGTTCTAAAGAAGAAATGACTATTAAAATATAATGCCATTAATAAGTAAACTCCTAAAATACATGCTAAAATACTTGCAGCAATAATTAATCCCTTATCGCTATTCTTTTTAACTTTACTTTTTGGTGTTTTTATTTCTTTATCTAATTCAACCGTTGCCATTTTAGGGTTATTTTCTATCTCTTTACTTTCTATATCTTTATTGAAAGTATTATTATCTTCTAAAATTTTGTCTATCTCATTTATATACTTTTCATAATCATTAATATTCATCTTATTTGCAAAGTTCTTAATACTTTCTTTTGCTTTAATTATATCTTCATTTGTATCTATACTTAATGTTGCATAATATTCATCTAATAATTTATGCTTATATTCATGGATATTATTATATCCTAAAAATTCTCCCAAATGTTCTATTTGATTTTCTTCATCACCATATTTATATAGTAATGCCTTATATATATTTTCATTATATGGATTAAGTTTTATTATTTCTTCTATGGTGTTAGTTTCTTCATCTTTAGGAATCTCATCTTTTAGCAAAGCTTTTATTAACTCATTGGATTTTTTTATATCTTCTGTTTCACTATACTTATCTACAGAATCAACATTATTATCATTTAAAAAATCAATAATTGCAAAATTAATATTAAATATACTTTCTATCATTGAGTTTATAAGCTTGTCTAATATTTTTTTTGGAATTGTGCATCTATCATTTTTATTATCTGTTTCTATATCCTTTTCCTTTATTTCGAAAGGTGTTTTTATTAAATCTGAATTAATATTTAATTTAGATAATATTAAATTCTCATTGCTATCTTCATCATGTTTATTTTTAATTTCATCTAAAGTCTTTCCCCAAGTGCAGTACTTATTGAAATAATATTCCTTAAAAAAGGTATCATTATCTATATCGCTTATTTCAAATTCTTTTATAATATTTACTGCTATTTTGATATAATTATTTAAATAATTATACCCAAAAGTTTCTCCATCTTTCTTCAACTGATCTAAATCATTAAACCTATTTATACATTCATTTTTAAATGTATCAACTGACTTAAATGCTTCTTGAAGAAACCTTTCTCTTATCTCATTTAATTTAACAAATTTGCTTGAAAAATCGATATCCCCATTTAATATCCTAAAGTTCATACTGCCTCCCATACTTTTAGCACCAAATTTATTAATGCATTATCCCCATTTTTTATTTTTTCACCTTTCATAATAATATTATTCTTTTGTTAATTTATTACAATTTTAACACACTTGTTAATTAATTGGTATCAATATTTTAATTTAAACTTATTTAGCTCTAAAAAAATAAATGACTAAAAGCATAACCTGCATAAATAAATGCAAAATTCCATATTGTAATTCCTATTGTTGAATATAATGAAAACTTAAAAAAATTTACTTTAAATGTACCTACAACTATAGATATTAGTGTTCTAGCTACAGGAATAAGTCTAGATAAAAAGATACCTAAATCTCCATACTTTTCTATATATTTAAATGTTTTATCAATAGGCTTTTTCATTTTAGGAAATTTATTTTCAATCTTATCTATAATGGGATTTCCACAATAATAACCTATTGCATATAAGCACCAACTTCCAAGTAGTCCTGCTATCACTGATGTAATAAGTGTAAATGGAAAATTTAGTCCTCTTGATTTTATAAGTATTCCAGCTGCTGGCATTATAATCCCTGCTGGTAATCCTGGTAAATTTAAATATTCTAAAAAAACTATTCCAGCCAAAAATAAGTAACCATATTTATCCATATATGATAATATATCATTAATATTAATCATTTTCCCCTATCCCTTCTATATAATTATACAGAACAAGAAATTTTAGTAAAGTTTACTAAAAAATTTTTAACTTATACTCTAAAAAATCTCTTTAAACCTTATCTTTTCCATTAAATTTATACTATATTCATTTATATAATAATTCTTTTAAAATAAAATAATTCCCTGTAGAATAAAAAACTTTAACTTTTATTCTACAGAGAATCTCTAATTTTAATACTTTTATGCAGTTACGATATTATTTTCTTCTTCAATTTCATCATTAATCTTATCTTCTTTTAAAACTATATTTAATACTAAAGCTACTATAGTTCCAATAGAAATTCCTGATGAGAATACCATTTTTATTCCTTCTGGTAATTGTCCTATAAAATCAGGTCTAAATGTAACTCCTAATCCTAATCCAAAAGAAGTTGCAATTATTAATAAATTACGTTCTGTAAGCTTTACTTTGCTTAATGTCTTAATTCCTGCAGCTGCTACAGTACCAAACATAACTATACCAACTCCACCTAAAACTGGTTGTGGAATTTGAGTTATTAATGCAGCAATCTTAGGTAAGAATCCAAGTGCAACTAATATTATACCTGCCATAACAGCTACATGCTTACTTGCAACCTTTGTTAACGATATAACTCCAACATTTTGACTAAATGATGTATTTGGGAAAGAACCTACTATTCCACCAATAATACTTCCTACACCATCTGCTAATACTCCAGCACCAACTTGTTCTTCTTTCATATCTATATTAGAACTTTCACCAACAGCCTTTAAGCATCCAACTGTTTCAATAGTTGTAACAAAGTATGCTGGTAAAAATGCTATTACTGCCTTAAAATCAAACTTAACACCATATTCAAATATCTTAGGAATAGAAATCCAACTTGCTTCTTTAACTGCATTAAAATCAACCATTCCTAATGGAATACAAATTATATATCCAATAATCATTCCTATAAGTATAGAAGCACTACTTACTATACCTTTTCCATATCTATTTAATATAAGAGTTATTACTAATACAATTCCTGATATTCCTACATTTTTTAAATTTCCATAATCAGCAGAACCTGATCCACCAGCAGCCCAATCTATTGCAACTGGTAATAAAGTTAATCCTATTAAACATACAACTGTTCCTGTTACTAGTGGAGGGAACAATTTCATTAATGGCTTTATAAAAAAGCTTAAAATTATTTCTAAAAATGCCCCTAAAATAGTTGCACCTATTATTCCTGGTAACCCTAAAACTGAACCAACAGAAATAGATGGTGATACAAAAGTAAAGTCAGTTCCCATTATACAAGCTACTCTAGATCCAACCTTTCCAATTCCCCTAGCTTGTACTATTGTTGCTAATCCAGATGCTAATATCGTTGCACTTATTAATGTTGTCGTAGTCTTAGCATCAAATCCTAATGCACTTGCTATTACTAATGGAACAACTATTATTCCTCCAAATGCCGCGAATATATGCTGAATTCCAAATATAAATTTTTTAGATAAACTAGGATTATCATCTACACCATAAGCTAGTTTAATATCCCCTATAGGACTTTGTTCTTTAATCATTTGTTTTCTTCCTTTCTTTCATGGAGTAATTTACAGACTTAAATTATAAAAAAATAAGCAACACTCAAATTAAATTTGAGGTGCTGCTTAAAAAAATAAAATTCTATTCATCATATGCAACTCCTCGTAGTCTGCTAATTTAAGGTTAGCAGGTAGAAACTTTCGGACCATATTACCGATTATATACGAGATTATTTACTATATAAATTCATTATAATGCGAATGTTACTTACGGTCAACACAAACATTGTTTGTGTTTTACTCATTCCATAACTGTGCTTTATAAATTCCTTTATGTCCAGAAATAAAAAATGATATTATACATACCAACATTGCAAATACAATGTTATTTGCTCTAAAAAGTTCTAAATACATCATAAAGCATGCTATTGGTGCATTAGTTGCTCCTGAAAATACTCCAACAAGCCCTAAAGCTGCACAAAATGCAAATGGCAAACCAAGTATGTGTGATAAAGTTGCTCCAAGTGTTGCTCCTATAACAAATAAAGGAGTAACTTCTCCACCTTGATATCCAGCTCCCAAGCACAATGCCGTTAATATAAGCTTAATAATAAATGCTAAAATGGGCACTTTTCCATAAAAAGCATCATTTAATAATCCTAAGCTTAAATTGTTATATAAATTATTTCTTAAAAACAACGTAGCTATTACCATTAAAGTACCACCAACAAATATTTTTAAATATTTATTTTTACAATACTTTATTAGTTTTTCATTAAACCAATGTGTCATATAAACAAATAATCTACTAATTAATCCAAAACAAATTGCTAATGCAATTACCTTTAAAACATTAATTATATCAACAGCTTCTTGTGCTGGTATTTTATAGTGACTATGTTTAACACCTAAAAACTTCACAACAGAATTTCCCACTAAGGCTGAAACTATAGCTGGTAGCATTGAATTATAACTTAAACGTCCTATATTTGCAATTTCTAAAGCAAATATAGTTCCTGTAAGTGGAGTTCCAAAAACAGATGAAAAACCAGCTGCTACACCACTTATTAATAATACTTTTTTCTCTTCTTCTGAACTTTTTAAAGCTTTAGCTAATGAATTTCCTATAGTTCCACCTATTTGAACCCCAGTCCCCTCTCTTCCTACTGACCCACCAAAAAGATGAGTTAATATAGTTCCAAGAAAAACTAGGGGTGCCATAATAAATTCAATTTTTTCTTTACTTCCATTTATATTTTCAATTATTATGTTATTTCCTTTTTGTGAATTACCACCATACTTGCTATAAAGATAAGTCATAAACATTCCTGAAAAAGGAAGTACAAATATTAATGATTTATAAGCTAAATTTAAATCTATAGCTTTTTCTAACAATATCAAAAATACTCCAATACATAACCCTGAAATTCCACCAATTATTACTGAAACTAATGCTAGCTTTAATATACTTAGCTTGCTCATATTATTCACTCCATTTATATTTTATACTTATTAAAATTCCCTAAGTATAGAAATATATTTATTTAATTGCTGATAGTATCATTCATATTATAATAATGCTAAACATTAAAGCTTTCACATATTGCGCCTCATGTCCAACTCTGATATAATCAAAAATTGTAGGGAATGAAGTTCTCCCTTGATAATTATCAAAACCGCTTATTATAGCTAATGACTTCTACAACTTTTTTTGTTGTAGAAATCATTAGCTTTTTTTAATTTTTAACTTTATTTTTTCTATTTTGTAATTATAAAGTTTTAATATTAAAATTTAATTTCATTTTTGGAGGATTATTTATGTTAATTAATGTTTTAGTAATTATAATTAGCTTAATACTTATTGGAATATTAGCTAATTATAGTGGAAAATTAGTAGAGTTTATAAAATTACCATCACTTATAGGAATGATTCTACTTGGAATGCTTATAGGACCATCATTTTTAGATTTAGTTCCAAAATCAACCTTAAGTATATCACCCTATATTAAGGATCTTGCCTTAATAACTGTATTATTTATAGGTGGTCTTGGAATAAGTTTAACTCAAATGAAACAAATTGGTAGACCTGCTATTTTATTAAGTATAATTCCTGCAACCTTAGAGGGTCTTACAATTGCAGTTTTATCCATGATATTTCTAAAATTCACATTTGTTCAAGGATCAATTTTAGGTTTTATAATTGCCGCTGTAAGTCCAGCTGTTTTAGTTCCATCAATGGTTGATTTAATTAAAAGAAAAATAGGACAAGATAAAGCAATTCCCCAAATGCTTTTAGTTGGTGCTTCTGCTGATGATACTGTTGCAATAACTTTATTTACGACCTTTTTAGGAGTATATATGTCTTCTGTTAATGGAAGTTCTATTTCTATTGTAAATGAACTTATAACAATTCCTATTACTATTGTTATAAGTATTTTAACTGGTTTATTGCTTTCCGTTTTAACAAAAAAGTTACTAAGATCAATTAATCATAATAGTTTAAGAGTTATTTTCGCCATTACAGTTTGTTTACTAATTAGATTGGTAGAAAATACTTTCCACTTAAAGCTGTTTAATTCTTTATTAAATATAATGATTTACGGATTCTTTTTAAGAGCATTTTTAGATGAATTAGCTCTTAAAATTCAAGATGGAATAAATATTGTATGGAAATATGGAAAGATATATTTATTTGCTTTTGTTGGTATGGCCATTAACCCTTCTCTAGTTGGAGAGTATTTATGGATTGGAATATTAATGCTAAGTATATCTCTAACTGTTAGATCTATAGGTGTTGCTATTTCTTTAATTGGAACTAATTTATCTTTTAAGGAAAGAATATTTTGTATTATAGCTTATTTACCTAAAGCAACTGTTCAATCTGCCAAAGCTGGAATACCTCTTCAAATGGGTGTTGTAGGTGGTGAAGTTATGCAAGCTATTGCTATCTTAAGTGTATTAATTACTGCTCCTATTGGTGCTATCGGAATTAATCTCACTTCACCTAAACTATTAAAACAAAATGATGAATATGAAGATTTAGTAGTATAATATTAATCTTCTTATAAAATAAAAGTGACAAATTGAATTTATTATTAAAACTCAATTTGTCACTTTTAACTTTTCATTAAATAAACGCTCCAAATTCAGGACTATCATTAATATCATTCAGTAAATGCTTAATTTCCTGATCTTTATCCTTATCCATAACAAGAATAACATCTCCCGCATCAACAACTACTAAATCTTTAACTCCAAAACCAATAATCAGTTTTTCATCGCCTCCAAATATAGAGCAATTTTCGCAATCTTGAATATATACGTTATTACTTATTTTATTGTTATTTCTATATTGATTTAAATATCTACTTAATGCATTGAAACTACCTATATCGTCCCATTTAAAATCACCTTTGATTACGTAAGCCTTTCTTGTTCTTTGCATTACTCCAAAATCAATAGAAATTCCATCAATTAAACCATACTCTTCCCTTGTTACTTGCTCCTCATCTTCTTCTCCTAAATGTTGATATATATTCATTAATGATTTATACATCTTAGGCAAGTACTTTTCAATTTCCCTCAATATAACATCTGCTCTAAAAACAAACATTCCTGAGTTCCATAAATAAGTTCCCTTCAATAAGAAATCTTTTGCAACTTCAATATTAGGTTTTTCAGTGAACCTAGCTATTTTATAAGCTTGAGTTGCTGATGGTATCCTTTCACCCATTTCAATATATCCATATCCTGTTTCAGGCCTTGTTGGACTAATCCCTATAGTTACAATCCCTCTACGTCTATTTGCTATTTCAATAGCCTCTGATAGTGTATCTAAATAATCCTTTTGGCCCTCAATATGGTGGTCAGAAGGTAATACTACCATTACAGCATCATTATCTTTTTTTAATAACTTAATAGCTGATAATCCTATACAAGTAGCAGTTTCTTTATTTTCAGGCTCAGTAAATATATTTTCAGAATTAACGTCAGATAACTCACCTCTTATTTTATCTAAATAATCTTGGTTAGTTACTACATAAATATTGTCCTTCTTAATTAAAGGAGTAATTCTTTCAACAGTATTTACTAAAAAGCTTTTATTATTAATAACCTTCAAAAATTGTTTAGGTTGATTTGCTCTTGATAAAGGATATAGCCTTGTACCTTTTCCCCCAGCTAAAATTAGCGCGTATATCACAAAATTCCACTCCATGTAGTACTATGGTTTATTATATGAGTGCTTTTTCCCAATTGTGAAATTATAATATTATTTCATTATTTTCTTTACTAATTTCAATTTATTTTTATAAGGCGCAAACCTTACATTAAACTCTGCAAATGTTCCTCTATCCATTACAGCCCTATTATGTGTGAAGGCTTCAAAGCTTTCTCTTCCATGATATTTACCAACTCCGCTATTTCCAACTCCACCAAAAGGCAAATTAGAATTAGCAACATGAATGATAGTATCATTTATAGTAACTCCTCCAGAAGTTGTTGCTCTTAAAATATACTTAATTTTCTTTTTGTTTTCTGAGAAATAGTATAAAGCTAACGGTTTTTCTCTATTATTAATAAATTCAACCACTTTACTTAAATCTTCATAAACTAACACTGGAAGAATTGGCCCAAAAATCTCATCAGTCATAAGAGGAGATTTAAGATCTGGCTTAGTTATAATAGTTGGTTCCATATACAAATCATCTTTATCAATATTTCCACCAAAATAAATTTTACCATCCATTAAATAGCTCATTAATCTCTCTAAGGAGCTTTTGTTAACAACTCTAGGATAATCTTTACTTAACCTAATATTACTTCCAAACTGTTTATGTATTTCATCAACTATTAACTTTAATAGCTTTTCTGCTACTGATTTATGTACACACAAATAGTCAGGTGCTACACAAGTTTGACCTGCATTTAAGAATTTTCCCCACACAATTCTCTTAGCTGCTAAATTTAATTTTGCATCGGAATCGACTATACATGGACTTTTTCCACCAAGCTCTAGTGTTATAGGTGTTAAATATTTTGCAGCCTTTTCCATAACTATTTTTCCTACTCTCACGCTTCCTGTAAAGAATATATAATCGAATGGTAAGTCTAGAAGAGTAGATACTACTTCTTTTCCACCTAGTGGGTTTACAACCTTTAAATATGCCTCATTAAAATTTTCATTAATCATTTTTTCAAGCAATAAAGCTACATTCTTAGTATTTTCTGACGGTTTTATTATTGCAGTATTTCCAGCAGAAATAGCCCCTATTAGCGGTGATATAACTAATTGAAATGGATAATTAAACGGACCTATAATAAGCGTTACTCCATAAGGTTCCTTATAAACATAGCTTTTAGATGGATAGTAAATTATAGGTGATTTCCTTTTCTCCTCTTTTGCCCATTTTCTAACGTTCTTTATATGAAGATTAATATCATCATATACTATGCCAATTTCTGTGGCATATGCTTCAAACCCCGATTTTCCTAAATCTTTTTTTAATGCTTCTAATATTTTATCTTCATTACTTTTAATTATATTTTTTAACTTTTTCAAATTTTGAATTCTATAATTAATATCTATAGTTTTACCAGTACTAAAAAATTTCTTTTGCTTTTTAAAAATCATTTCTATATGTTCCATTACCGAACTCCTCGTTTATTTTAAATCAATATTTAAATCTTACCATAATTCACATTACTTTGTATAAGTTTATTTGGTATAACAAATTCTGATATTCCTGATGCATATGGTGCAATTTCATATAATCCAAAGTAAACTACGATATTTCCATTTTTAATATAAAAAGTTTGATTATCACTTATACCATTAAAGCCATCTTTTCCAGGAAAGTACCTATCTGGATCCTTACTTATTTGTCTATTAATTTCTTTATTTAATACATCTTTATAAGGAAAATCACTTTTAAAAATATCTTTTAACTGTAACTCATTTCCTGTTACTGAATCTATATTATATGCTACCCTATTAGTAATTCCATGAGCTCCACCTGTAAATTGATAATAATCTATGTAAAAGCTTATAATATCTGAATTATTAGTTACTTTATATCTTACATATAATTGATAAGAAATTAATGGTGAAGGATAATCTTTAAAGTATTCATCAGCAATACTTTTAACTTCATCAATCCACTTTTCTGTCCACTTTGTAATCTTATCATTAATTTCAGCTTCTTTTTTATCATTACTTAAGCCTTTTATTTGCGGAACAATCACGTTAATATCTAAATAATTATTTTTTGATTTATATATTTTATCCACAATCTCAACACTCATATTATCCTCATTTAAGCATTCACTTTTCAACATAGCCTGTGGATAATTTGTGATTACTGTTAGTAACATCAACATTACTAAAATCCACATTTTTAGGCACTTCATAAAACAATCCTCCTTTTATTTCGATAATACTCATACTCTTTTTATTATTATCTACAATATTGTTAATAATTATTAACATATCTATCAACATTTTTTTAACAAGTTATCCACACCCTGTTGTGGATTATGTGTGTAACCTCTATTTTTTGTTAATTTTATAATTTTTTTCATAAAATTATTTTATGCATGTTTTTAAATTTATTATTAATTTAATTTTTATTACCTGTTTTATCGCTCTTTTTCTGATAATATCTTAATTTTATACACATAAAATTAACTATTTAATTTTTATTAACTTATCAACACCCCATTCTAATTATTAACATTTTATAGACATTAGAAAATATAGATTCACTTTTTAAGTTTAGCTATTTTCATTAATTTATCACACATGCAATCAATTTTACCATTTTTTTCAATATACATCATTACTCATCATTTTCTTATATTATTTTTATTCATTTTAAATTCTAAAATTCATTTTTATAATTTAAAATATAAATATTTAATTTGTTATACTATTAAGTAATCATTTTATTTTTACTGTGTGTGGATATCTTTTTTAACTTTTTATCTTAATTCAGAAACTGTAGATAATTTTTTCAAAAAAATAAGCCACAGCTTTTAGCTATGACTTTTGTATTAATTTTATTAAAACTTCATTACTTATAAAGCATTTATTCTATTATTCCTCTTCATCAACCTCTTTAGTTTTTCCTGATGTTGAAATAAGAGAATTTAATTCTTTAAGCTCTTTATAAGTAAGATCTCTCCATTTTCCTATTTTTAATTCACCTAAATTTATATTCATAATTCTAACTCTTTTAAGCTTTACAACTTCATAACCTAAAGCTTCACACATTCTTCTTATTTGTCTGTTTAATCCTTGAGTTAATATTATTCTAAAAGTATTATTTCCTTCTTTCTTAACATAACATTTTTTTGTAACTTGCCCTAAAATTCTAATTCCGTTGCTCATTCTTCTAACAAATTCTTCATTAATAGGCTTATTAACAGTTACTATGTACTCTTTTTCATGATTATTTCCAGCTCTTAATATTTTATTAACTATATCTCCATCATTAGTCATTAATATTAATCCTTGTGAATCTTTATCTAATCTTCCTATTGGAAATATTCTCTTCTTATGATTTACAAAATCAACAATATTACCTTTTACCTTATGCTCTGTTGTGCAAGTAATTCCAACAGGTTTATTAAGAACTATATATACTAATTCTTCATCCTTAGAAATCAACTTTCCATTAACCTTAACCTTTTGCCCCTTTGAAACTTTAGTTCCCATTTGAGCTTTTACCCCATCAATAGTAACTAAACCACTTTCAATTAACTTATCGGCTTCTCTTCTTGAACAAAAGCCCGATTCACTTATATACTTGTTTAATCTAACAGTATCTCCTCTATCATTATGAACAATTACATTCTTATTTTTTCTTGACTTTTGTTGCATATGTACCTTCCTTATATATTATATTTGGAAAATTCAAGACCTCCAAAGCCCAATTTCTTTTGGATTTCGAGGTCCATTTCTCCATTATTAATTAAACTTATGCTCTCTACCAGAATTATTGAATCTAACCTTCAAGTCTTTCTTATAAATATACTCTTCTGTTTCAGGTAATGAATTATATCTTAATTCTTTACCTGTTACTGTTACTGTAATTCCCGTGGATTTTACCATTTCATTTTCATTAGCATATTCTATAATTTTATATATTGCTCTGTCAAGCTTTTGATCTAACAGGTTAGTTTCCTCTACTAGCAACTGTCCCTTTTCTGTTGATGATGTAATATTTAATACTCTGTTAAATCCATTAATCTCTAATCTAATTGGTGAAGTTGTTTCAACAACAATAGTTCGAACAACATTGTTATACTTATAAAGCATTGAAATTGAAAATACCACTAAAAATATTAATACAATTGATATATATATTTTAAAATCCTTTAATGTCTTCTTTTCATTTGCCTTAACTTCTTCTCCATTTATTACATCTTGGTTTAACTTAACCTTTTTAAACTCACCAATAGATGTAAGAATAATTGCATTCTTTTTATTTTTCCCTATTACAATGCCATTAACACCTATTTTTTCTTCATACTCTATAATTTCTTTTTTATTTTTTTCCTCTTCATCTTCTATACTATTTTCAACTATTTGTACATAATCCTGAATATTTTTATATATTGGATTTCCAAATATTAATGTATATGCAACTATATACTCCCTATATTTTTGTAAGAATTTCTTATCTACTCTTGTAAATCTATGTAAAACATCAATTGGTACATCCTCATTCTTCACAAAAGCATCATACAATTCAAAATTATTTATAATGAACATGGCTATAGTTAATAGCTCATTTCTTTTAGAATAATCCACTTCTGAATTTACTAAGTCTCTTATAAGCACTTTATATTTTATTAATTCTGATACAAGTTGATTTACTTGTTCATTTCTTGCTTCTACTATATCATTACCAATTAAAATCAACGGCTGTGTTGATGAAAATCGATATTTATTCTTTTGAAACTTGTCCATTTACTCCCCCTACCCTTATGCCTCATTTTTCTCAATAAGTTTTCCTGTTACTATCACTCTTCTTTTTGACCCTATTGTACATGTTATTAATGTAATTTTTTCATAATCTGCATTTTCCAAAACCTCAACCTGTTCAGGTTCTACAATAAAGCTTTCTTCAACTTCATATGTATATTTCCCATCTTTTGTAGTAACAATTACATTATCACCAGGTTTTACTTTATATAAATTTATAAATGCATCTGTAAAATCAGAAACTCTATGTCCTGCAACTGCAAAATTCCCTACTTCTCCTGGCATTGTTGATTCTGGAAACTTTCCTAAGAAATATTTAATTACATCCTCAGTTATTCCTTCCACAACCGGCTGTTTTAATTTAATTGAAGGAATCTCCATAATTGCTATAGGAGTATATCCATTTATTGAATCTAAATTTACTTCTTCCTCAGTATTCTCATTATCCCCTTCTGCTAATTGACTTTCAAAGGCTTCTAATAATTCATTTTGCTTTTGGGATGTAACTATCTTCTTATATGCTACAGTTCCAATTATTCCGACCCCTATAAGTATTAGTAATACCCCAATAATTTTTCTAAACTTTTCCAACAATTCCACCCCTATATTAAATTTCTTTTTTTATTTTTCTAATTTTGTACATATATGATTTTTTCTACATATATTATAACATAAGCACTTAAAACATTAATACCTTTTAATGTAAAGTATATGGGGGAGTTTATGAAATATAATAAAGATAATGTGATTTATATCGATTTCATATTCAAAAGAAAAAGAATTAACTCTAAATCTCTTTTATTATTATATAGGCTTTACTCTAAGCTATTAAGAATTTTTCCATTCAGAATTAATCGTAACAAAAACAAAAAACAAGCTTCTTATAATAGTAGAAAAACTTCGAACTATTAATTTTATTATCCCATTTTTATTTTCAAAATACATCTTTATGTTAAAATATATATATCGAACTATTAGCTTCAGGTGAAGCTTCTACTTCACCTGTTTGCTAAAATTATTATCTAAAGTCACTATTATGACTAAGCTATAATACAAAAATTAATGAGGTGATTTAATGAGAATAGGAATGGGATATGACGTACATAAATTAGTAGAAAATAGAGATTTAATTTTAGGCGGAGTGAAAATACCTTATGAATTAGGTTTACTTGGTCATTCGGATGCGGATGTACTTCTACACGCAATAATGGATTCTTTACTTGGCGCTTCTGCATTAGGTGATATCGGTAAACACTTTCCTGATACCGATCCAAAATACAAAGGAATTTCTAGCATTGAGTTATTAAAGCATGTTGGAAGACTATTACATCAACATAATTATATAATTGGAAACATTGATGCTACAATAATTGCTCAAAAGCCAAAAATGGCACCTCACATACCTAATATGCGTGAAAATATAGCGACTGCTTTAAACATATCAATCGACCAAATAAATGTTAAAGCAACAACTGAGGAAGGTCTTGGTTTTACAGGAGAAGGCCTTGGAATATCATCACAATCAATTTGTTTAATAGAAAAGAACAAATAATAATTTATAATAAAAAAAACAATAGTGTAGGATTATATCTATTTCCTACACTATTGATTTTTATATTATATTTTAAAATTATGTATTTAATTATTTTAAAACTCTACGTACTTATTACCATATCATTTATTAATTTGCCTTTTTTCTATGGTACCAAGCTATTGCAATAATTGCTGAAATCCCCATTAAATATGGATAAAATAAATATTTCATTATTGCAAATGGTGAAAGTGCAGCAAGTCCAGCTGCAGATATAAGTTGTGCACCATAAGGAATTACACCTTGGAATACGCAAGAAAACATGTCCATAATTCCGGCAACTCTCTTAGGCTCTAATCCAACTTCATCTGATATATCCTTAGCTATAGGTCCAACAGTAACAATTGCTACAGTATTATTTGCTGTACAAATATCTACTAAACTAACTAAAGCCGCAATTCCAAACTCTGCTCCCATTTTACTCTTAAAGCCCCTTAATCCTTTATTTATAATAAAATCTATTCCACCATTATATTTTATAATCTCAATAGTTCCAGCAATTAAAATAGATATTATAATAAGTTCACTCATTCCACCTATCCCATCAGCAATTGCACCAAAAAATCCTAATATATCAAAACTTCCTGTTGCAAATCCAATAATACCTGCTATTACTGTTCCACCTAATAAAACTACAATAACATTTAACCCTACTAAAGCTCCTACAATAACTGCTATATAAGGAACTATTTTTATTAAACTATAATCTAATGCTTCAACACTAGTTACTCCTGAATTTCTTGTTATTAAAACAAAAATTAAAGCTGTAATTATAGCTGCAGGTAACACAATTTTAAAGTTCATTTTAAATTTATCTTTCATCTCACAACCTTGAGTTCTTGTTGCTGCTATAGTTGTATCTGAAATCATTGATAAGTTATCACCAAACATTGCCCCACAAACTACTGCTGCAACTGCAATTGCTGTAACTATTCCTGTTTTTTCTGCAACTCCAACAGCAATTGGAACTAATGCAACTATAGTACCCATTGATGTCCCAACTGATAATGAAATAAAACAAGCAATTACAAATATTCCTGCAATCATTATATTACTTGGAAGTATTGATAACCCTAAATTCACAGTAGAATCAACAGCTCCCATAGATTTAGCTACTTGTGCAAATGCACCAGCTAATATAAATATTAATACCATCAATATTATATTGGTATTCCCAGCACCCCTACAAAAAATTTCAACTTTTTCATCAAATTTAACTTTTCTATTCATTAATAATGCAACTAGTGTTGCAGCTAAAAATGGTACTATTACCGAAACTGCATAAAAGTCTTTTGCTAATAAAGCTGACGATACATAAACTATTATAAAAACTAATAATGGTAACAACGCCCATCCATTTCCCTTTTTGTTCATCTTTCTCTCCTCCTTGGTATTTTACTCAAATAAAAAAAGCCCCCGAGAAACTCAGAAGCTTAAATATCAAAACTACATATAATTTCTCATCTATCAGGATTTAGCACCATCATTAATAGTTAATAGTTAATAATTAATAGTTATTGATGAAATTCTACTGAATTTCTAAAATATAAAAACTATTTAAGTTTTTATATCAACTACTAACTAATAGCTCTTAACTGCTAATAGGTTGCCGGGCTTCATAGGGCCAGTCCCTCCACCGCTCTTGATAAGATATTAATTTAAAATGTGATTCTAAAGTTTTATTTAAATAATATAACTTTATTACTCGCAAATTGAAACTTTATATTTTAAAAATATATTTCCTTATTCATATTAACAAGTTGATATATCACTGTCAACTGTAAATAAAATCCAATTAAGATTAATAAAAAAAGAAGTAACAAAAGTTACTTCTTTTTTGGTGCGCCATCACGGGTTCGAACCGGGGACACCCTGATTAAGAGTCAGGTGCTCTACCAACTGAGCTAATAGCGCATAAAATGGAGCGGGTAGTGGGAATCGAACCCACCTTTCCAGCTTGGAAGGCTGGAGTATTACCGATATACGATACCCGCATACTTGACAATATAATTATAACTAATACAAATTATACTGTCAATAAATTTTAAATAACTTCTGTAAGACTCTTTTGTAATATTTTCCTAAAGATTTCACCTGCTTTTTTATCCTTAGTAGCACGGCAACATAAATCCATCCATGTTGTTAAATCCTCATGAGTCTTACTTTTAAACTCCTCCTCGCTACTTGCCATATAATTAGATTCTAAAACAAATTTACCTAAGTCCTCTGGTTTATCAAATAACTTTATATATAAAAACTCTTTACTATCTCCATACCAATCTCTATTAAACTCTCTTATAATTTTTTTCATCTCTATCACTGCTTTATTAGAAGGTAAATCCCAACACTTTTTTACTCTATTTATATATTTTTTCATCTTATCTGCTTCTTCTTTAGTAATTTTTTTACTAGCCTCACCATCTCTTATTACTTCTTCAACAGGCTTTAATGGTATATAAGAAACAGAATCATCTTTGCAATTTATCCATATATAGAAGGCCTCTTGTAAAAATGAATATTGTATATATCCTATAAACGCCTTAATATTTGGGAAATAACTCCATATATTATTTAACCCATTTCCCCTAGAATAAATTAAAGTATGCATATAAACACTCTTTTCTGTTGGTAATTCATTCATAAACACATGACCTCTAATAGTTCTATTCTCAACAATAATATTTTTCCAATACTCAAAAGAATTATATTTTTGTCTCATATAATCACCTTCTTTCATAAATTTAAATATAATATAGTATATATTTAATATACCACTTTATGGTAAAAACAATCAACAGTAAACGTTTTTCATTATGTAAATTTGATATTTCACATTATTTAGAATATAATATGAATATAAATATATTATATTATATCATATAATATTCGAAAAAAAATAAAGGGGGCAATCTATTGTACAATTGTGAGATATGTGGAAACAAAGCTGATGTTCATCATATAGTTCATAGAAGCGAGGGTGGTTTTGATATTGAGTTAAATTATAAGTATTTATGCGCTTATCATCACCGTGGGAAAAATGGTCCACATCAAAACCAATTTGTAGATCTTCAATACAAAATCGAAATGCAAAATAAATTGTACAATACTCTTCAAAAGGAATATTACTCTCCAAAGGAGATTTCTCAAATTTTAGGTATTCATAATAATTCCTTAAAAAGATTATTAAAGAACTTAAAGAGATATAAAGAAGGATATAAGCGTGACGATATAATCTATACACTTATGGGTTGCGTTAAATACAGCATAGAAACTTTAGAAGAGCTTGCTTTAGATCGTTTAACTGAAGTACTATAAAACTATATTGAATATAACAAAACCTATTTAAGTATATAGAATTGCCTGCAAAATTATTATATGTGATAATTTTGCAGGCAATTTTTTATATTTTCTATTTACGAATACTCTATCTTGATCTCATTTCCCATGTGAAACTCATAAACATAGTTTAATAATTATATAACAAAAAAGACTGTGTAAACACAGTCTCACATGGAGCGGGTAGTGGGAATCGAACCCACCTTTCCAGCTTGGAAGGCTGGAGTATTACCGATATACGATACCCGCATAATTATTTTTGCTCGATTCATCCGAGCTCCTTTTAACAATTAATATTATATACCCCCATTAAAAGCTTGTCAACTATTTTTTTAAATTTTTTTATAAATTTTTAATATATATTTAAAAATGGTGCAGATGAAGGGAGTCGAACCCATACGCCGATGGCGCTAGATCCTAAGTCTAGTGCGTCTGCCAATTTCGCCACATCTGCATACCCACAAATAAATTTTACAACTTTTGTAAAATATTTTCAATATATTTTTTATACTAAATTTCCATGTCTAATTGAATGAAAGATTCTCCTTGTGGTTTTAAAAATTCATAAGTATTTCCTCTCTCCTTATCTCCTATTATTAATAGTCTTTTATCTCCTATTATCATAAATCTATTAAAAAATATATCTTTATTATTACGCCAATATTTTAAAATCCAATGATTAGATTTATTTGAAAAGTATCGAAGCCAATCACTAGACGAAAACTCATTATTTATATATTTAGCCATAAACTTCACTCCCCTAATTAAATTGTTATATCTATAATTAATATATTTATATTCACCTTTACGTAATAAAATAACTGTTTCTAAAATTTTTATATTTTAAAATAAAATTGACTTTTCTTATCACCTAGTAAGCTTGATTGACTAAATTAAAATTTAGAATCTAACTTATAAAAAAACAGTTTATTGACATAATTAATTCGGATAATTATAATTATTCTTAAATGAAACTCCAATTTCGACTTATAGTAAGTCTATAAAATCGGAGTGATATAATTTATATTACTTTTAAATTATATTTATAACTTTATAATTATTTAAAAATTTAAATCGATGAAGAGACGAGTAAATTAAACCTTCATTTTCAGAGAGAAAATACAGTAGCTGAAAGTATTTTTAAATGAAATTAATTGAAGACTACCTCTGAGAGACTCTAATCCAGTCCGTCGCATCACGTTACGATGTTTACTTAAGAGGCCTATTTTAGGCAATTAAGGGTGGAACCGCGGGAATATAATGCTCTCGTCCCTTTTCTATACTAGATTTGTATAAGAAAAGTGATGACGAGCTTTTTTTATACATAAATTTATTTATTATTATATTAAAATTGAGTTTAAATTTAATTTTGGGTTAACAATAAGACGCTACACATACATATTTAACTCGTACTTAAAATTAAAACTTAATTCTAAATTAATATTAAAGAGAACTCATCACCATATTAAATTTGATGAGTAAAAATCAAATATTTTGAATTTCACTTAAAATGAAGGGAGATACTAAAATGATTAAAGTTACTTTAAAAGATGGGTCTATTAAAGAAGTTGAAAATGGATCATCAGTTTTAGATGTTGCTAAGGCTATTAGTGAAGGTTTAGCAAGAGTTGCTCAATGTGGAATAGTTAATGGAAAAGTTGTTGACTTAAGAACAACTTTAAATGAAGATTGTGAATTAGAAATTTGTACTTTTGACTCTCAAGAAGGAAAAGATGCTGTAAGACATAGCGTTTCTCATGTACTTGCTGCTGCAGTTAAAAGATTATTCCCTGAAGCTAAAATTGCTATAGGACCTGCAATTGCTAATGGCTTCTACTATGATTTCGATGTAGAAAAAGCTTTTGCATCTGAAGATTTAGATAAAATCGAAGCTGAAATGAAAAAAATAATAAAGGAAAATCCTTCAATAGAAAGATTCGAACTTCCAAGAAACGAAGCTTTAGAGCTTATGAAGGATGAACCTTATAAAGTTGAATTAATAAATGACCTTCCAGAAGATGAAATAATATCATTCTATAAAATTGGTGATTTTACAGACCTTTGCGCTGGACCACACGTAATGTCATTAAAGAATATTAAAGCTATCAAACTTTTAAGAAGCGCTGGTGCTTATTGGAAAGGTGACGAAAAGAATAAAATGCTTTCTAGAATTTACGGAACTGCATTCTTAAAGAAAGCTGATTTAGATGCTCATTTAGAAGCTTTAGAAGAAGCTAAAAAGAGAGATCATAATAAATTAGGTAGAGAACTTGGACTATTTACTACTGATGAAAAAGTAGGTCAAGGACTTCCATTATTTATGCCTAAAGGAGCTAAATTATTCCAAACTCTTCAAAGATGGATTGAAGATGAGGAAGAAAAAAGAGGCTATGTTTTAACTAAGACTCCTTTCATGTCTAAGAATGATTTATTTGTAGCTTCTGGACACTGGAGCCATTATAAAGATGGTATGTTCGTATTAGGTGATGAAGAAAAAGATGCTGAAGTTATGGCTTTAAGACCAATGACTTGCCCATTCCAATTCACTGTTTATAATGCAGAACAACATAGCTACAGAGATCTTCCAATAAGATATGCTGAAACTTCTACTCTATTCAGAAAAGAAGCTTCAGGAGAAATGCACGGTCTTACTAGAGTTAGACAATTCACTTTATCTGAAGGTCACATAATCTGTACTCCAGAACAATTAGAAGATGAATTCAAAGAAGTTGTTGATTTAATAAATTACGTTATGGAAACTTTAGGAATATCTGAAGATATTTCTTACAGATTCTCTAAGTGGGATCCAACAAATACTGAAAAGTATATAAATAACCCAGAAGCTTGGGAAGCTACTCAAAACCAAATGAGAACTATATTAGACCACCTTGGAATTGATTATGTTGAAGCTGAAGGTGAAGCAGCATTCTACGGACCAAAACTTGATATTCAATCTAAAAATGTTCATGGAAAAGAAGATACAATAATTACTGTTCAAATTGACTTCGCTTTAGGTGAAAGACTTGGTATGACTTACATCGATAAAGATGGTGAAAAGAAAGTACCATTCGTTATCCATAGATCTTCAATTGGATGTTATGAAAGAACTATCGCTACTTTAATTGAAAAGTATGCTGGAGCTTTCCCAACATGGATGTCACCTGTTCAAGCTAAAGTTCTTCCACTTTCTGATAAGTATGCTGACTATGCTGATGATGTAGTTAGAACTTTAAGAAAAAATGGTGTTAGAGTTGAAGTTGACCACAGAACTGAAAAGATTGGTTACAAAATCAGAGAAGCTAGACTTGAAAGAGTTCCTTATATCCTAGTTGTTGGTGAAAAAGAAGCTGCTAACAACGAAGTATCTGTAAGAAGCAGAAGGAATGATGATGAAGGTGCAATGGCTTTAGATGCTTTTGTTTCTAGAATAACTAATGAAATAGCTAATAAAGAAAGATAATTTTATTTAAACATGGTAAACAAATTAGTTTACCATGTTTTTTTCATGAATTTATATTATAAACAACATAAAAATTGTAAAATATATGTATATTAATGATATACTTTTTAATATATTTTTGAAAGGGATTGAGAATTTTGAGTTTTTATGAACAGGATAATATTGAATTAACTACAGAAGAAATTGAAAACTGTAGACATAAATCTGAAAAGAAATGGTATGGGATATTACTATTTATTAATTTTGCTATAATAATCACAGTTATAGCATTTTGTATTATAAATATACATAACTATAATACATTACCTGATACATTAAAAGAATCTTTTTCAGATCCTTCTTCATATGCAAATGTAGTAATATCTCCTACTTCTGCTTTAAGTAGTTTTCCAACCGAACTTCAACTATTACTAGCAGGTATTGTAACAATAATTGCTTTTCCTTTTGGAGTAAATCTTTATTATGCTAAATACAGATCAAGAGCTATAAAAATTACCGAAAACAACTTTCCAGAAGTTTATTATAATATAGCTAAATATTCTCATAAGTTAGGACTAAAAAGGGTTCCTGAAGCATTTTTAATTCAACAAAATGGTGTTATGAATGCATTTTCTGCTTTTATAGTTCGTAAACAGTACATTGAAATTGATAGTGATTTATTTGAAATTGCTTATAGAGAATATAATGACTTAGAATCTATTAATTTTATAATAGCTCATGAATTAGCTCACATTAAATATAAGCATGCTACTTTTTATTATAATTTATTTATAATGTTTTCAACTGTACTTCCTATTATAGGAAGCACTGCTTCAAGAGCTAGAGAATATAGTTGCGACCGATTAGCTCAAAAAGTTACAGGAAACAACGGTGTTGAAGCTATGTTTTCTTTATTTGCAGGGAAACATCTTTATAAAAAAATAGATGTCCATGATTATATTAATAATAGTAATGACATAAAAGGCTTTTTTGTATGGTGTAATAATTTAGTTAGCAGTCATCCAATATTACCAAAAAGAATCAGAGCTTTAGTAAAAGGCGAAGGAAGTGGAGACCTTTATTGATAATATATAAAATGAAAAATAGTTAATGTAATCTGCACATTACATTAACTATTTTCATTTTCACACAACTTATTTAAATTCAACAGTGGCTTATAAATAACATAAGATATAATTTTTAGAGAAAATTTTATTCCTTAAAAGAAAGATGATACTAACTAGTTTTTAGAATAATACTCTACAACTAAAACTTCATTAATTTCTATTGGAACCTCTGTTCTTTCAGGATATCTTTGTAAAACTCCTGAGAAATTAGCTTCATCTTTACTTAAATATGGTAAAACATTAAGAATATTTGATTCAAAATTTTCTTTAAACATAACATTCTTTTGAGACTTTTCTCTTAATTTTATTTCATCTCCAACAGAAACATTGAATGATGGAATATCAACTTTTTTACCATTAACTAAAAAATGACCATGTACAACCATTTGTCTTGCCTGTCTTATTGAATTTGCAAATCCTAATCTATAAACTAAATTATCTAATCTGCATTCTAATAAATTAATTAAGGCATGCCCTGTTAATTCTCTTGATTTAGATGCTTTTTCAAAGTAATTAGCAAATTGCTTTTCCATAACCCCATAATAAGCTCTTAATCTTTGTTTTTCTAATAATTGAGTACCATAGTCAGAAAGCTTTTTATCATTTCTTGCTGTGCCTTTAGTAGCTCTATTCATTGCTTTTGGGTGTCCACAAACATTTAAGCCTAATCGTCTGCACTGCTTAAACCTTGGGCCCATCATCTTTGCCATATAATCATCTCCTTAAATTATTTCTAAGCCTAAATACAATATATCATACATTTTACCTTTTGTAAATGATAATAATTATCATTATCATTTTATTTTTCTGCCTATCTTTTTCAATAATAAAAAAATATATAATATTTAATTGCAATAAAAATAGCGATAAGAATTTAAGATTACAAATTTATACTAACTGAATAAATTCAATTTTAAATCTCTCAACGAAATTTTGTCATAAACTTGTTACTTACAACTTATCACTATCTATACTACTACTTATAAATTTTATCGTAATTAATTTAAGCCACTATTAACTTTTTAGCCCCTTCATAATAAGTCTCATCTTCTATCTCTTCAATAAATTTTTCAACATATGCTTCTGAAGTACATTCAATGAAAATTGCAACCTCATCATCAATAGACTTATCAATAACTTTTATATTATTAAAAGCTTCTCTACATCTATTTATTACTTCTTCTTTATCCAAAGCCTTTATTCTTAATATACAATTGCAAGTTTTACTAGCAAACTTTATTACATTTGCCTCTTCTTTATTAAAACTATCAACTTTAGTAAATCTATTATTTATAATATCATTTAAATCACTATAAACAGCACTTCCTGTAGGAAGTTTACCTGCTCCCTTACCTACAAATAATAGTTCTCCTATTTCATCCCCATTTAAAATAACAGCATTTACTTCATTATTAATTTGCGCTAATATACTTTCATTATCTACTAATATAGGTTTTACTGAAGTATAAACTCCACTTTTACACTTAAAAGCTTCTGCTACAAGCTTTATTTTACAGTTTAACTTATTAGCATATTTAAAATCATTAGTATCTATATTAGTAATACCCTCTATTGATATATCATCCCACTTAAACTTTTTATCAAATGCTAAACTTGATAATATTGCAAGCTTTCTTGCTGAGTCATATCCCATAACATCTGATTCTGGATTAGCTTCTGCAAAACCAAGCTGTTGCGCTTCACTTAAAGCCTCTTCATAGGATAAATTTTCACCATCCATCTTAGTTAATATGAAATTTGTAGTTCCATTTAATATTGCTTTTATACTACTAATTCCATTACCATAAAGACTTTCAGTTAATGGCTTTATTATTGGTATTCCCCCTGCTACAGCTGCTTCAAACTTTAATGAGACATTATTTTCCTGCGCCAATTGGAAAAGTTCATGTCCAAAAGTAGCTATTAAGTCTTTGTTAGCTGTAACAACATGCTTTCCTAAAGCTAATGCTCTTTTTACATAATCATAAGCAGGATGTAACCCACCGATTACTTCTATTACAACATCGCTTTTAATAGAAAAGAACTCCTCTACATCAGTAGTTATAACCTCATTGTGACTGGAATTAAGATGTTTTTCTTTATTTCTAACCAATATACTAGTTATTTTTATATCATCTTCCCTGTTGTATTCTCTATTCTTATCTATTAATTCAATAAGCCCACTGCCTACTACTCCATACCCCATAATAGCTACTTTAGTCATTACTATTCCTCCAATCAAATACCTATATAGCTTTTAATGCTTCACTAATATCATTAATTAAATCTTTAGCATCTTCTATTCCTACAGAAAGTCTTAATAAATCTGGTGTAACTCCACTTGCTAATAGTTCTTCTTCATTTAATTGACTATGACTTGTAGTTGCTGGATGTAAAAGACAGCTTCTTGCATCTCCTAAAGTTACTGCTAAAGCAATTACATTTAATCCTCTACTAAATTCCTTGGCATTTTCAATTCCGCCTTTAACTCCAAATGTTAAAAGCCCACTAGCCCCACCTTTAAGATATTTCTTTGCCAAATCATAATATTTACTTCCTTCAAGTAATGGATAGTTAACCCACGAAACCTTTTCTTCAGTAGTTAACCACTGAGCTATTTCTAAAGCATTTTTTGAATGTCTTTCCATTCTTAAATGTAAAGTTTCTAATCCTAAGTTAGTTAAGTAAGCATTAAATGGACTCATACAAGCGCCTAAATCCCTTAATAAAGTTACTCTAAGCTTTACTATATATGCAGCTTGTCCAAAGCTTTCAACATACTTAAGTCCATGATAGCTTGGATCTGGTGTTGTAAAGTCATTAAACTTACCATTAGTCCAATCAAAATTTCCTCCATCTACTACTATTCCACCAATTGTTTGAGCATGTCCTTCTGAATACTTTGTTGTTGAATGTACAACTATGTTTGCACCATGTTCAAATGGATTGCAATGATATGGTGTTGCTACCGTATTATCTATTATAAGTGGCACTTGAATTTTTTTAGCAACTGAAGAGAACTTATCAAAGTCTAAAATATTTAATCCTGGATTTCCTATTGTTTCACCATATATAGCCTTTGTATTTTCTTTTGCTAGTGATAATATTTCTTCTTCAGATGCATCTGGTTCAACAAAACTAACTTCTATTCCTAAATTTTTTAAATGAACATTAAATAAATTAACTGTTCCTCCATACAAAGATGTTACTGAAATAATATGATCTCCTGCTTTACAAAGGTTTAAAACTGCATAAAGTATTGCTGATTGTCCTGAAGCTGTTGCTACTGCTCCAACTCCTCCTTCTAATTTTGTGTATTTATCCTCTAGCGCCCCAACTGTTGGATTAGAAATTCTACTGTATAAGTGTCCTTCTGCTTTTAAAGCAAATAAAGCTTCTAGTGTATCTGGATCATCATATTTGTAGGTTGCACTTTGATAAATTGGTAATACTCTTGGTTCACCTGACTTTGGTGAATACCCCCCATGAATTCCTATTGTTCCTTTTCCTAAATTATTTGACATAAATAAAGCCCCCTTTTTTTATAATTAGGAGTTCGTAGTTTTTAGTTAATAATTAACTTCAACTCTAATCCTATATTCATTTAAATTTTGATACTTATTGCTCTTTTATTAATTATTAATGGAAAAATATTAGCCTTGTTCTTAATTGTTATAAATTCCAATTTAAAATTTTTATACAAAAAAAGCTATTTCTTATTATCCTTATAGATAATGAGAAATAGCATAAAACTCTATTTTACTAATATATACTCTCATTTCTCAGGTTAAACCTGCAGGATTTAGCACCAACGTACATCAGCAAAATTTATAACTATAAGTCACAGTTAATTTATATAACTTGTCACTTACAACTTATCACTTGTTACTGATAACAGGTTGCTAGGTTTCTCAGGGCCAGTCCCTCCACCGTTCTTAATAAAAGATTTTCTATTAACTTGTTATCTTTATTATACACATATGGAATATTTTTTCAATAGTTTTTTTATAAATTTTTTACATTTTTATAAACTCTTTATTTGATATTATACCATCTGCCTTTATATCATGTTCCTCACACTGTATTTTATCAATGATCTGCAAATCATATGCCAATGCAATTTTAGGACATTTAATATTTTTTCTAGAAATATATTTATCATAATATCCTCCACCATAGCCAATCCTATTTCCAAATTTATCAAAAGCTACTCCTGGCATAATTATTAAATCAAACTCTTCTCCAATTTTATCTTCTTCCACAGTTTTAGGTTCAAGTATTCCCCACTTATCCACACCCATGTTATCTAAACTGTTAATTTTCATAGCTACCATTTCCCTTTTACCTTTATCGGTTTTTGGCACATAAATTTCTTTATTATCACTTAATGCATATTTTATAAACTCCTTAGTATCAACTTCCGAACCAAAGCTTATATAAGTAAATATTTTATTGGCATTCTTATAAGTATCACTATTAATCAACCTTTTAAAGATTATACTATCATATTCTTTTTTTAAAACTACTTCTATATCATCTCTTGTCTTCAATATTTCTTTTCTTATATAATTCTTATCCATAAGTCTCACTCTCCCCAAATTACTTTCTATCTATCTGTATCTTGCTTTTATACATCTCTATATTAAGTGATATTCTCATTTATCATTATACTATAACCCTACTACATATTTTATTAGTTAATTTTTATATTTTAATATAATCAAAAAAGGTTGTAGTTTAAACTACAACCTATAATAATCTATAATTATCTTCTATTTTGTTCTTTTTTAGCTCTTCTACAAGCTACACATCTTGTTGGCTCATTTGTAAATCCTTTTTCTTTGTAGAATTCTTGTTCTCCTACTGAAAATACGAATTCACTTCCACAATCTCTACATACTAATGTCTTATCTGTCATAAATATTCCTCCTGAAATTAAAGATTCTAAATTGATATAATAATCTCTAATTTTCGAGAAACTATTTACCTAAATGAAACTTTTTTTTGTTAGCAACTTTGCTACTCATTTATAATAACATAGTATTTATTAAATTACAACCTTTTTTAATTATTTTTTATAAATAATTAAAATTCATACAATATTTTCTATATTATTATCTAAACACCTCTAAGTAATATTATATCTCTTAATATTGAAGCTGCAGCATTCATGGTTCCTGAAGCGCCACCAATTATACTTATATCCCCTAAAGTATCTGTTTTATAATATATCCCCTTATTTTTATAATCTACGCAATATAATGGATGATTTTCATCAATTTCTATTGGTGTTACATAACCTTTGACTAAATTATCTTTCTTATATACCTTACCAATTAACTTTATCTTATTTCCCCTTACTTTAGCTTTTTCTATATTATCTAATCTAACTTCTTCAATCCCATTAATTTTTAAATCTTCTAGTTTTAAATCTGAATTCATAAGTACATTTGATAAAATAATTATTTTACTTGCTGTATCATATCCTAAAACATCTAAACTAGGATCGGATTCTGCTATACCAACCTTTTGTGCTTCTAATAAGGCTTCTTTATAATCTACATTATCATTAGCCATTTTACTTAATATATAATTAGTAGTGCCATTTAGTACTCCTTCAATACTTTGAATTTTACTCCCTGCAATATCATATATTCCTCCATTAATTGAAGGTAATGCTCCACCTGTTGTACATCCAACCTTAAGCTCTACATTATTATTATCAGCTAAAACTTTTAATTTTTTATAATCTAATAAAATAGGACCTTTATTCCCTGTAACAACATTTATATTATTTTCCAATGATTTTCTAATATGAGTAAGCCCTGGTTCGCCAGTTTCTATATTAGTTGAAGTTAACTCTACCAAAGTATCTATATCATTATTATCAATAATATCATTAATATTCAAATTATCTTTCCACTCATTGTGGCATGTAATATTTATATTTTCATCAATTACTTTTAATATCTCACTTAAATTTATTCCAGAAGCATTGTATATTCCTCCATTGCTTTTTATTATGTATTTTACGTTTATTTTTAAATTGTATTGTTGCAATAAATAACTTTCTTTATCTATTAACAATTTTATTAATGCTTGTCCTACTCCTCCAAATCCAATTAACCCAATATCCATAGTATTCACCCCAATTTTATATTATAAAAGCACTTATCTATTTAAAGATAAATGCTAATTATTTCATCACTCATTTTATTTAAAATCGTTATTTATTATATAATTAATAGCTTCTTTACTTCTCTCTTTTAAATTTAATGTCTTAAATAAGTAAATCATTAACACTAAGCCTAATATAGGAAGTAATACAAATAAGATGTTTGTCCATAACTGTGAAGTTGGATAATAAACAAAATTAACTAAGAAGTTATTAGCAAAATGCATTATCATACATAAATATATTGATCTTGTATAATAATATACAGTTCCTATTATTAATCCTAATAAAAACGCATTAATTCCTTGTGGAAAATTTAGATGTGCTATTCCAAATATTAATGCTGAATAAATAATAGCTTTTTTCCTACTATATCTATTAATTAATCCATTTAATATAATTCCTCTATATAATAGTTCTTCAAAAAATGGTGCCATTATGCAAGTTTCTACTAATAATATAACTATAGGAATTGAGTTTAAATATTCAATAACATATTCATATGTATTACCTGTTGGAAAGAAATATAAAATATAATCGAACCATCCATAAGTTAATAAAATATATGAAACTATTAGTAGCGGAACTAATACCCAATCTCTTTTTCTTAATTTAAATCCAGTATTTATATTATTTACTTTATTGTTTCTATTGTTTAGAAAAATAATTAATATTAATATTGCACCAAACTCATATGCTGCCGATAATGCTGTCGATATCCACATCCAAAATCCACTATATGTTACAACTCCTAAACTATTTAATATAATATAAAAAATATCTGTAGGTTTATTTAAAAATAAAGTTATTATATCAAATAAAATTGTTATTCCTATAGCCTGCCAAAAGTTTAATGGGCTTAAATTTATTTTGCTACTATTTAATTCTTTTATATAATTAATCTTCATTAAATTAATCCTTTTCTTTTCTAATTGATTCATATATCTATTCTATTTTAAAAACCAATTAATGTAAACAATGTTATACAAAAAAAGCTAGCTTATTTGATATTAATATTCTTAAACCTTAAGAATATATTATAGCTAGCCTTATATTAATTATCTATTTATCAATCTTTGATACAAAAGTTGAACATTCTGTTTGTATTTCAGATAAAGCATAATCTCCTCCAATTGTTATATTGGATGCATCACATTTATTATCTTTATTATGTTCACAATTTATAGCTTCACAAGTTACATCTAACATTGTATTAGCTGATTTCACACTACTAGTAAGTTCACCAGTTTTTCTTCTAAAATCTTCACAACTTGTAAAATTAGCTGTAATGGTATTTTTACCTGCAATTTTAATACTTTCTTTGCTACACAAGTTTTGTGAATTATATACACATGTAGTAACATTACATGATAAATTATTCATTCTTATACCTCCTCTTTAGTGCATAATTCTCTATATATTATTGTTATAAGCTTACTTTTTTATACTTTCATTAAGTAATTATCTAACTTTTTCTATAAGTTACTTTATTTTTTAGTTATATTCGATTAAAATTATTAGTAATAGTTAAAATATATGTTATAAATGTTATTTACTTAGGACATAATTATTCTTTATAGAATAATTTTAAATTCCTTTAAGAATATTTTTAACTTAAATAATTAAGCGTTAATAGGAGAGGTAAAATATGTCAAGTGAAATTAATTCTTCTAATTTTATAAGAAACATAATAATTGACGATTTAGAAAGCGGAAAACATAAGGAAATAATTACACGTTTCCCACCAGAACCAAATGGATACCTACATATAGGTCATGCAAAATCTATTCTTTTAAACTTTGGATTAGCTGAAGAATTCCATGGTAGAACACATCTTAGATTCGATGATACTAACCCTGTAAAAGAAGATACAGAATATGTTCAATCAATTAAAGAAGATGTAGAATGGCTTGGTGGAAAATGGGATGAACTTTACTTTGCATCAAATTACTTTGATGAAATGTATAACAGAGCTGTTTTATTAATAAAAAAAGGATTAGCTTATGTTTGTGATTTAACTCCAGAAGAAGCTAAAGAATATAGAGGTACTTTAACTGAACCTGGTAAAGAAAGCCCTTATAGAAACAGAACTGTTGAAGAAAACCTAGATTTATTCGAAAGAATGAAAAATGGAGAATTTGCAGATGGAGAAAAAGTTTTAAGAGCAAAAATTGATATGGCTTCTCCAAATATGAACATGAGAGATCCTATTATCTATAGAATTGCTCATGCACATCATCATAATACAGGTGATAAATGGTGCATATATCCAATGTATGACTTTGCACACCCATTAGAAGATGCTATAGAAAAAGTAACTCATTCTATTTGTACTTTAGAATTTGAAGACCATAGACCTCTATATGATTGGGTTGTAAGAGAATGTGAAATGGATTGCCAACCTAGACAAATTGAATTTGCTAGATTAAATATGACTAATACTGTTATGAGTAAAAGAAAACTTAAACAACTAGTTGATGAAGGTGTTGTTGATGGATGGGATGATCCAAGAATGCCTACTATTTCTGGTTTAAGAAGAAGAGGTTGTACACCAGAAGCTTTAAAGAATTTCTGTGCTGCAATTGGTGTTGCTAAAGCTAACTCTACAGTAGATTCTCAAATGCTTGATTATTTCGTAAGAGAAGATTTACAAATGAAAGCTCCTAATGCTATGGCCGTTTTAAGACCTTTAAAATTAGTTATTACTAACTATCCAGAAGGTCAAACTGAAATGCTTGAAGTTAGCAACAATGCTAAAGATGAATCTTTTGGTAAAAGACTTGTTCCATTCTCAAGAGAATTATATGTTGAACAAGAAGACTTCATGGAAGTTCCAATAAAGAAATACTTTAGATTATTCCCTGGTAATGAAGTTAGATTAATGGGTGCTTACTTTGTTAAATGTAATGAAGTTATCAAAGATGAAAATGGTAATGTTACTGAAATTCACTGTACTTATGATCCTGAAACTAAGAGTGGTTCTGGATTTACAGGAAGAAAAGTTAAAGGAACTATTCACTGGGTAGATGCAAATAATTGTGTACCTGCTGAATTTAGATTATACGAACCATTAATCTTAGATGATGCTCCTGAAAATGAAGGTAAGAATTTCTTAGAACAAATAAATCCGAACTCTATGGAAGTTTTACAAGGATTTATTGAGCCAACTGCTGCTAAGGATGCTAAACCTCAAGATAAATTCCAATTAGTTAGAAATGGATTCTTTAATGTTGATACTAAGTATACAACTGCTGATAAATTAGTATTTAACAGAATTGTATCTTTAAAATCTTCATTTAAATTAAAATAAAAGAAAAAATAAGAGAAAGGCAAATGCCTTTCTCTTATTTAAATTAGGTATAGTGAGTGTTCTTGAGGTTTCATACACAGTAATACTTTATAATCGGATTCACACTGAGTCGCCACTTATATAATCATTTTTCTATAGCTTTCTTTCGATGCAAAAACTATAAACACCAGTTAAATTGTTTAGGGTTTACTTCTTTTTTAATATTCATCCCATCAGTCTTCCTCCAACACTCTTATCAATATTATTTTGCTCCGTATTATTAATTTAATACTAGAATTTATTTCTATAAACAGCTTTTAAATTATGACCATTGATTATTTGTTGCTGTTTTTTCTTGTTTTTCACATGTACAATTCTTATAATTTTCTACTTTTACACCAGCTGGTGATGCCCATTGATTATTTACTGCAGATTTTGGTGCACCACTATTACATCCACATCCACAACTTGATTCACAACTACTTTTTTCTTTTGTATGACATCCACACTTTGAATGTTTATCCATAACATTTACCTCCAGTGTCTTATTAAATTTAGCCCTGATACAGCCAAGTCTTAACTTAGTTCTACCACCGCTACAGTAATAGTTTGTACATTTTATTTTCTTTGATACCTTGTATTAATTTCATTTCAGTCCAAGTTGTGAAGTTAAATTAAAATATTGAAAAATTATATATTAAGTAGTTAATATATAAAACTTTAGTTTTTTTATAAAAAATAAAAACCCCTACTTATAAGGAGTTTTTATTTTGTAAATATTTTATTGCATTGAATTTTGGTTAGCATTTTGTTGTGCTTTTTTATAAGCTTCTATGTTTGAATCAATTTGAGCACTACTCATTGCACTTTGAGAATTTGCATTACTTTGCATATTGCTTTGTTGTTGTGCACTACTATTCATACTTTGTTGAGTATTATTGCTCATAGTCGAACTATTTTGACTTTGTTTATTCATAAAAAACACCTCCTTTTACATTTCGATATTATTTTATGAAGTTCTGTTAATATAATACACATTAAATTTTTCCAAGTTATATTATTAATAAAATAACACAGCTAAACATAAACATTTTTTATTTTATATTTAAAATATAAAATAAAAAAGCAACTATACTATTTTAAATATAGCTGCTTTTAATACTATTTTATAACTCTAAAAATCTATTAAATCTTTCTCTAACCTTATCTTCACCCATAATTTGCATTATAGTATAAAGGTCAGGAGTGTTTGTTCTGTGTGATAATGCACTTCTTACTGCTCCAGCAACATCAGAAATCATTCCCTTATATTGATCTGGATTAGCTTTATATTCTTTTCTGTTTGCACAATATCCAAGTTCTGCTCCAATTACTTTTAAATCTTCAAACCAATTTTCTTGGCTTCCAGCATTGAAGTTAAACTTCTTAGCATATTCTTCAATTATAGCTTTAGCATTTTCTAATGATAAAGTCTTTGGTAATTCCACTTGATCTGCTGTTTCATTATAGAATAACTCATCGAAGAAATAGAAAATCTTATCTTTAACTTCATCCCATTTAGCAAAATCTTTTCTTGGCTTTGGACCTTCTTTATCTATGTTGAATATTTCCTTAGACATAGCTTCATTTGCAGTTACTAAGTTATACATTTCTTCATCATATTGCTTAGCCCATGCTGTATATTGTTCATATACTTTATTTGCTGGCATTCTAGCAATAACATCTTTAGAAACGTCATTTAACTTAACTAAGTCAAATAATGCTCCACTCTTACTCATTTTTTCTAAAGCAACATGGAATTCATGGTAATCAGCAGTAGGATTTTCTGCTCTCCATTCTTCATAGCTTGAGTTTACTATGTTTAATAAGTATTCAATAACACAAACTACTGGATATCCAACTTCGTTGTAGTAAGATACAGCTGCTTCAGCATCTTTTCTCTTAGAAAGCTTTCTCTTAGATCCACCTTCTTGTTTCATTATTGTTGGAATATGAGCATAGTTTGGTCTTTCAAATCCTAATACTTCAAATAATTGAACATGTATTGGAAGAGATGATAACCATTCTTCTCCTCTTATTACATCTGTAGTTCTCATTAAATAATCATCAATTGCATGTGCAAAATGATAAGTTGGAAGTCCATCACCTTTTATTAAAACAACATCTTGATTGTTTTCTGGGAAAGATATATCTCCTTTTATTAAGTCGTGGAATTCTACTCTATTTTCAATATTTCCTGGTGATTTTAATCTTAATATATAAGCTTCACCATTGTTTATTCTTTCAATAGCTTCTTCTTCAGTAATATTTCTGTATTTAGCATATTCTCCATAGTATCCAGGAGTTATCTTATTAGCAATTTGTTCTTCTCTTAATGCTGCTAATTCTTCTGGAGTACAGAAATCTGGGTATGCTAATCCTTTTAATAATAAGTCCTTAGCAAAAGTTCTGTATATTTCAGCTCTTTCACTTTGTCTGTATGGACCATATTCACCTTTTGAAGTTTCTTGACCAGTCATTCCTTCACTGAAGTCCATTCCAAAGTTATGCATAGTTGCAATTGTATCTTCTATAGCACCTTCAACTTCTCTTTTTTGGTCTGTATCTTCTATTCTTAAATAGAAAACACCTTCACTTTGACTTGCTAATCTTTCATTTATTAATGCAGCAAAAACTCCACCTATATGTTGGAATCCTGTTGGTGATGGTGCGTATCTAGTTACCCTAGCACCTTCTTTTAAATTTCTCTTTGGGTATTTTGCTATATAATATTCTCTATCATGTTCTACATTTGGGAATATCATTTCAGCTAACTTTTCAAATGCCATCTTATTTTTCTCCTTTTAATTTTATTTATTTTTTACAAAATAAAAAGTCTTTCACCCTAAACTTTTAGGACGAAAGACTGTATTTCCGCGTTACCACCTAAATTGGTTAATATAAATTAACCCACTCAAATACTTATTTAATTTTATTGCTCCCTGGTTTCCTTCAATAGTTCTAAATTTTAGGCTTACACCACTTCCTAAATCGCTTTAAATTAGAATTCTATTTACTGCTCCTAATCAACACAATTATATTAACTATTATTTTCAAATTACAGATTAATTATACAGATTACAATTATTATTGTAAAGTATTTATACTAAAGTGAATATATAAAAAAATAATTCAACTTCTATACCTTTTAGTGTTGTATTAAAGAAATAGATTACTATTGCTTTTAAAGTAAAAGTGAGTATTAACGAAATT